>Ga0315279_10000241_pt1 | contig 119415 bp, 126 predicted proteins | sample YL17G06_20_MG_FD_203694 | JGI IMG/M metagenome (GOLD analysis project Ga0315279, IMG submission 203694) | Sediment microbial communities from Yellowstone Lake, YNP, Wyoming, USA - YL17G06_20 | ecosystem: Environmental > Aquatic > Freshwater > Lake > Sediment | place: USA: Wyoming | collected... | reverse complement strand
GATCGTGACGTTCGGCAACTACTTTGAAGCAGTAGGCTCCCTTCTGAAAAGAAAGCTATTGGACTTAGACTTGGTGTGGGATTACTGGGGCGAAACTTACATCACGCTATACGAGAAATTGATGCCTATTTTCGCTCACTATTTCAAAGGAGAGGGGCTGAAAGAGGCGGCGGGATATTTTCTCTACACTGAACTGAAGAAGCTACAACATCCGACAAAAACCCCGTAGGCTTCTCATGGTCTAGGCAGCGACGGTCTGCGTTTCTGCAGAACTTATCCTCAAAGCGCACCCAATGCTGAGATATCCTTAGGTCATAGTATAAATCTCATCACAGTGAATTGTATGCTCAAACACCCCGATTTTGAAAAGATCTATCAAGCGTTCATGTGGCGATTCTGCCAGGACAAAACCGAATGCGAGACAGGCAAACAGAACTATTTCAGTTGGCTCAACAAACTAGGCCTTGACGACACCAAACCTTACCAGAGCCCTCAAGAAAAGTTCAGTTGGACAGAGCCCTACATCAAATTTCTGAAAGAAGACGAAATAGCGAAGTACTTCAAGGTTGAAGCGTTGTTTCCACTTTCAAGCATGAACAACAACCTGTACACTCAGGATGAATTGTGCAAAGCATGCCGTACCCTGATCGGAAAGACCATTAACCTCAATCACACCGGTGAAGTCTTCAGCGACATTAGCATCACTGACGCGGATTATGAAGACAGCTGCGTAGAATGCCTTCTGAGAATACCCAAACAAAGCCGAGCCCTAGGGCTCATTGAGAAGAGCGAAATCATCCATGTAAGCATCGAGGCTGACTGTCTTAGGGGCTCGGAACAGACGCCAGAAGGCAACGTGTGCAAAGGGCTCGTTTTCACCGGTCTAGCGCTTCTTACTAAGGATGTGTTACCAAGTGTCCCGCTTACTCGCATTGAGCCCGTGGAGAAGCTGGTCGAACGTTTCACGGTCACAGGCGTGACGAATTTGGATAAAAAGAAAAGCAAGAATCAGGGTAATTCGGCACAGGGAGAAGAACCCCGAGAACCTACTGTGGCATCGACGCCGGAGCAGAAACAAGTAGGTCAGAAAGGGCTCTCAGAAGAGACTCTGGATCTGCGAGTGACTGACCTCGAAAAGCAGCTGACAGCTTTGAAAAGCGAATTCGACACATCGAAGAAGCCGAAGGAAGAGCCCAAACCTCAACTGAAAAAAGAGCCATGCAAATGCGTCTTGACCAAAGAAGGCTTCTGGAAACGATTTCATCAACTGAGATGCGAAGGCCTAAGCAAGAGTGACGCTTTCAGGATTGTTAGCCTCGAAGTAATCGAAGCAATCTCAAAGTCGAGCAAACCTGAGTCCGCCATTAATAAGTCAATGGTGTGACCTCCTCACAAAAAAGTGATGGTGAGCGGTATGTCTCAATATACATTTCCATCGAATGCGTAGGCACTGAATACCTCAATTGGCTCCACTTGACCTGCTACTCTCCTTCCATCGACATGTCCAACTAGGTAGCCGCCGAGTACTGCTCCTCCTTGGTTTCCTCCTGGAAACACGTAGATATCCAGAAAGCCGTACAGCTGGAATGTTTTTCCTGCATAAGGCCCAATATCAAGGGTAATGTTGACCTGCGTGTAATAGACCACTGATTTAACATGTACCGTGTCTATAACCCAGAAGTTGTAGGCCTCGAAGTGCCCAATTGGAGGAGAATTGATGTTTCCGCCTTCTTGGACCACCTTGCCCCAGTTGATGAATTCGAAGATACTGTAGTTCCCGACAAGGATATGACCAACCCCGACAGGTTTGGTGTCCCCAGGACTGCCATACATTTTCACGTAGAATCTCGTTGGCGCCTGAATTGCCATAACAGTTGGAGCCAAACAAGCCAGAATCAATGCAATGGTTGACGCAACAATAAGCTTTCTCATAATCGCTCACCTCCATTTCCAAGACGCGTCTGAAGTTTACCAAGCTTCTCCGAACAAAGATCGATGGTGGGGCAAGATATGACTTGTGGAAGCTTCCACTAGAAGGAGGTTCCATTAGCAATCCGACGATTGCCAAAGGTACGCGCGCGTGCACTCCGCAGAAATCATCACAAAACCACAACTCCCTCTTTTATCTTATGCATCAGAGTAAACACGCTGCGCGCTTAGCCTCGAAGTTATCGAAGCAATGTCAGAGACGAACAAACTCTAAAGCATGCCATTGCCAAGTCGTGCGCGAAGGAGGAAAGTTCTAGAAGAAAAGACCATACATCTTATCTATGTGCGGGAGTAGTTACTAGTTGCGAAAGGAGAATTGTTCATTGAATAAGTGCGTGATACTGATTTTCACAGTGTTAATGTCTATGGCACTTCTGCAAACATGCGTAGCGAAGACCGCGCCAATCTCAGCAAGGTTCGAGGGAACCGCTATTGGAGAATGCTTGGTTGGGATTGGATGGGTTCTCGGTCCACAGCCACCAGTTGCAATCTTCATAGGAGAAGGCACAATTCGCATTAGAGGTTCTTGCGCTGTCGATGAATACCCGCCAAACTCGAACATGCCATTCACCTACTATTACGCAGCCGAAGGTGCAAAGGCTTCTGGCACGCTTTTCGCAGAGTGGGACAATGAGTGGATTCGCGTGTCTATTCATTCCGAAGATAACACGTGCGGGTTCTTCGTAGACCAGGGAGACGTCAACTATTTCACTGTGGGCGTTCTTCCGGGAGACCCATTGTGGACTTCATCGCTGACGTACATAGGGGTATATGGGGATCAGACAGGCACCTTTGCTGTATCTGGAAAATGCGGGGTCTTCGCTATACCCATCGGTCCCGGGGATCCTGGCAATATAATGGCCATGGGAGCAGCGCTTTTCAAACAAGATGGCACACCCTTGCTAAGCGTATTCTGGGTTCTCATTGACGTGCCGTTTGGACCCCCACCGAGCGTCATTCTACACGCAGCAGACCAATTCGTGCACATCGTAGAAATCATCACCAAACCATAACTTGCTCTTTTTTTTCTTTCGCGTCAGAATAGACATGCTAGTGCTTCTCCTAGTGAGCCAAACTCAACGAAGTTCCTAGTTTGACGGTGGGTTAGCACTCCGACTCTGCATGGACAGCCAGACAGAGAAATGTGGGCTATGAAATTGGATGGAGTCTGATAGATTGGCAAAGGAATTTGACGAATTGGCCAAAGACATAGAGGAACGACTCACTAAGGTTGAGGAAGCCGTCGTCCAGAAAGGCGAAGATCTCAGCCTTTACGGCAAGATGACGATGCGAGAAATCTACGCACTTGCCAACAAGAAAAAGCTCACAGAACAACTTCACAGCTTCTATGAAAGCGACTACGGAAAAATGACCGTCAAAGAACTGCTTACAAGCACTTCCAACGTGGCATTGCCCAACTTGGTGCAATCGCGAGCCCTACTTGAACTCAAAAACTGGGTCGATGCAAGAGACCTATGCATGCGTGCGACCGTGCCTAAGGGCTCGGGAAAAACAGTTGATACCCAGATCATAACTCAACCTGCATTCAGCGAGTGGACCGAAGGCTCAGCACTCGCAGCCGCAGATCCAACATTGACCAAACGAACGATCACAATGAAGCCCTTCGGCAAAGTGACCCAGATCAGCGATTTGCTGGCAAACACTTCTGCCGTCAATTTCGTTGAGCAGATGGGTCAGGTTCACGGATCCTGTGTACGGCAAGGCATCTTCCAATACGTCGCCGTAGCACTTTCAGCAGCAGCCGGTGGAAGCCTAAGCGCTGCTTCGGGCAGCACGTTAACGTTTGCAGAAGTAGCTTCGGCAATCAAGAACATCGCCAACAACGGGTTCCAAAGCGACTTCATAATCACTTCACCAGCCAACATGTGGACAGCATTCACGACTGACTATGACAAGAAACAGTTCTATGGAGCGCTAGCCGACCTACTCGCGACAGGCAAGGTTCCAAGAGCCCTAGGGCTCGACTGGTACGCAGACCCCTAATGGGACACAGTCTTTCCAGCAGGACAAAAGACACTCGCTTTCATAGGCACCAAAGGACTAAGCGCTGTTTGGGCAGGCTTGCAGGAAGAGCCTCTTGTCGAAATCTACAGGATTCCAACTGAGCTGGCCAACTACGTCATCACGCACATGGACGGCGGCGCAATCGGCGGAATAGCCAACAGCATCCAGAAAATCACATACCAAAGCTAGCAGTTCTTGAGTTGCTGCATATTTCTCCCTTTTTCTAGACCATTCAAAATGATCGACTTAGCACGAATGAATCGAACCGAGCTTCTGTGTTTGGCGCATGGGCTCACGCCTATGCTGAAGCTTAACGAGAATCTCATCATCGCTATTGACGATAGCGGTAACAGCTTCAAAGTCGTGACCCTTCCCAAGCACGATGAAGTGAAGCCACATCTTCTGGGGCCCAAGTGCGTAGGTCTCTGCGGCTACGACTTGAGAAGACCACATCTGACGTGTGGCTGTTGCGGTTGGCGCCTAGTGAAAGAAGGCAAAAGAGAGCCCGTAGAGCCCTGCACCGTGTACTTTCTCACAATCATGCACAACCGGCGTTTCAGAAAGCTGAAGGATTGGTTCCTGAAAAAGTGGTTAAGCGTTGCAGAGTACATCGCGAACTCGTAGACCGAATTGTCCATAGCTCGAAATCATATATAGCAGGCACAAGCTAAGGGGACCAGTGAGGCGATCTGTAATGTCAACAAACGAAAACAAGGCATTAGAGCGCCGTTGGTTTAAGGCCTTCGACAAGGGAAAAGATGCCGTCATGGCTGCCACAGACGAGTTATACTCCAGTGACTTCGTCCTTCACAGCGCAACTGGCGAGGACATGCATGGCCTCAAAGCCACTAAGAAATACATGGACGAGATATTCAGCGCGTTTCCCGACATTCATATGAAGCTTGATGACGCGGTTGCCGAAGGAGACAAAGTAGCTCTACGTTTCACGGTGACAGGCACACACAAGGGCAAATTCATGGGTGCCCCTCCTACAGAAAGGGAGTTCAAGATGTGGTCGATCCAGATTGACCGCATTGCCAACGGCAAGTTCGTGGAAGGCTGGGAAAGAACTGACACTTTAGGCCTAATGCAGCACCTCGGTCTCATACCCAAACCAAAAAAGTGAGCAAACCCTTCATCCACATGATCAGGATTTGAATACGAGTCCGCACTGCGTTCACTGAGCTTTCCCCCTCTTTTTCTTCACGCGCGCATTACCCCAACCAACCCAAAAAGAATAATAGCTGAGTTGATTACTTTTTGCGGCTGAGGCGGGATGCTTGAGCGAGAAGCTGGTAGCACCTTGTGGCACATATTGTGGAACATGCACCTTCTTGAACAGAAAGGAGAAACCAAGTTGTTCGGGATGCGGTAACCAGAGTGGACATCCTTTCTGGGGCGAATGCAAACTATACGGCTGTGCAACAGGCAGGGTTGAGCACTGTGGGATTTGCGAAGACTTTCCATGTGATTTGTTCGTGAATCAGTTTGACCCTGCTCACGGGCAGAAGAGCGCTTTTACAAGGGCTGGGCTATTGGCATACCGCAAAAAGGTAGGAACGCAGAAATTCATAGAAATGTGCAGGAAACTCGATGAAGAGGGAGAACCGAAAAAATAGCCTGCGACGTTGAAACCAAATACATCAAAAGAAACCGCTTTGATATAATCTCGTTTTGCTTGGGCAAACTTTACCTCCTTCCTTCCTTTAGAAAAATGGGCGTGCCCTAGACTGTTAGCGCGCGCGTCGATTTCTCATTTCATCATCTGTAGTTCTTGTCCTGGAACTGGAATCATGTATTGCACTAAGACAGATGTGAAAACCTACAGCAAAATAATCTACACTGATCTAGGCTACGCCAACGATACTACATTCGACACTTTCCTGGACAGCCTGATCTTGCTTGCACAAGGTGTCATAGATGACTACTGCAACTTTCCCAGTGGCTTCTTTGAGACAGGCGGACTTGCCTTCACAAACGAGCTTCACGACTATCATTATCCATGGATCGACCTTCGCTATTACCCCGTACTCTCAACTTCAAAAGTCGAATACAACGACCAAGGCTTCGGCATAACACCAAACTGGATAACAATCACAGTCCCCGACTACATCCTCAACACATACACTGGACAACTGATGCTTGTCAACAAGATTCCAGCTATATCTCCTCTGAGCGTACGAGTAAGCTACACAGCCAGCTACAGCACAACTCCTGACATCGTCGAACACGTCTGCATCCAACTATGCTGCAACCTACTTCACGAGATACTGCAAGGAAAAATCAATCCTCAGGTTCAAGCCAATGAAATGACCTTCAAACTCATCGTCCCTACAGCTCTCAACTCAGAACTAAGAGCGATTCTTGAACCGTATCGCAGAAAGAACGTTGCAGTCGGATAAGCCTTTGAGCATCCAAATTGAAGTCCAACAGCGCGAACCTGTCAATTGGTCTACTATCAAGGTAGAGGGGGTTGGAATAAACACGTGAGCAGCAGTTGCTCTCATTGCCCGAGAGTGTTAAGAATAGTCTCGATGACTTTGCGGACCCTCGTTCTTGCGTCAGGCGTGCCCGGAGTGTAGATTGACATCTCGACCTGATTGTCTTGGCCAACGACTTGAGCGTACATTTCCCGGGAATATATCTCAAAGGTCGTTGAACGTCTTTCTTTTGGAGCTTCTTCTATTGAAAAAACAAAATCGGGCAGTTCTTTCCGAAGTATCTCCGTATTCCATTGCAGGACATCCTTGTCCAAGATTGAACGGACCTCCCACCTTTCAGGAAAGCGCTTGATTGAATATCGGCAGCGGTCAGTTCTCTGCAATGAGTCATCTTCTTGCTGGGTTTTGTCAGCATACGTTTCCATAGTAGTCTGCGACTTAATTTCCGAAAGATATGCTATGGCTTCCCTCAAGTCGTACAGATAGATTAGCAGCGAACCAAAAAGGTTCTTTTGCGAATCGAGTTTCTTCTCTTCTATAGACTTCGATACTTGTTCAGCGACCCAGAACCTTCTGTTTTTCATATTCTTCTGTTTTGCTTCCTTCCTAAACTGCCTAAGAATCTGCCTGACTTCATTGGCAGTATTTTCAAATTCGATGAACTCGAATCTTTTGGCAACATCCAGATTGGAATCTGCTGTCTCTATTGCTTTTGCGTAATCTCCTAACCAGATACTTTCTTTTACCTCATTGATTGCGCGAATCAAAAAGGCAGGATCTTTCTCCATTTATCGCTCCACCTCAATCAAATAGGCGTCATATCTCTGCTGTTGTTGATTCCTGATAACCAAGAAAAGCAGCCCAATCAGCGTGCTGTTTGCAATGGCCATTTTCAGTTGTGCCAGCCCGTGACCGATCCTGGAGGGGTCAATCTGGCTGGTGAAGGCTTTGACCTCTGCGAATAGAGGAAGTCCATAATTGCTCTTCTGGAGGACAGATGTCAGCCTGTAAAGGTTGTCCCATACTACAAAGTCAGTCGTGAGGTATCCGCTACGTTTGACCGGCTTCGTGTGACCAATCTGGGAGGGCATTAGATTTATTACGTTTATCAGAAAGTAGGCAAAAAGAGCTTCACCAATATCTCCAGAAACATCTCCAGAGAAGAATTTCTCTATCAAGTATCTTAGCCTCCTCGGAGGATTCTGAATCGGCTGATTCAAGCTAAAACGTGTTCCAAGACTGTAGTCATGAAAATTCTCGTCAATCCGCTTCACTTGTTTTTCTGAAAACCTCATATTGCAGCTCTCAAGTAGTCTAAGGTTAACCTGGAAACTAAAGGAGGCATGTAGACTCTGCAAATTCGTTGAGACGATCTTTGCTTGCTGTTGTATTTGTGCGTGAGTCAACGGTCCTAAATGAATGACTTGTGGATAGACAAAGAAGTCAACCTGAGGAGAAGCTGATAACATTTTTTGCGCCAAGAGCGTATCTGTCTGGAGAGCTAATAGCATTTGCGTCAATTTGCTGAACGAAAAGAGAGAAATAATACCAAGATCCAACCTAAACCTACGGTGTTGAAATGGCGATAACTGGCTTTGTTCCCAGCTACATTTTTGATAGCGGCATCGGCAAGAAGATAGCACGTTTGAAGGGTTTGGATGAGGGATGGCATTATCCTACGTTTCTTCTACAATACGTTAGAAACCCTGGGCCCTTGTTGCTTTTTGATGAGCTTCTTATAGACAGAGCGGCTACCGAGAAAGCGGTTGAATACGTATGTCAAGCCAAAAAGGCCCAAGACTACGAGAGCCAAACCGTGAAAGCGACAAGACCGACGAATCCTGAAAAGAAAGCATTCCAGGACCTGGTTCAGTCAAGTATTTTCAAGAAAGTTAATGTTGCAGAAATGATTAGCGACGAGGATTTCCAAAGGATTGCCAAAGGATATAATGCGGATATGGGGTTCACATCTGAGGTCACGCCCGAGTATATACATGAACTGAAAAGAGCCATTGGTCTGATGAAGGAAAGATATGGCCAGAATTATGCTTCGCCCGATCCAGAACGTTTCGAAATAATGAACCTAAATGTCACACAAGTTCTCTTGGAAAAACTGTCCGCGCACCCTCTTGATGATATTTTCAGGGTCCCATTATATGAGACCAAGACCATTGCAGCATCTTTGGCAACACTGGAGACGAAGATAGCATTTGAGATAATCGATAAAGCTCGGCAAGTTTTGTATCTACCAACCGAACCCCTCCAAGATATAGACACTTTCTTGGCTTTGCACAGAGATCCGAGGGTTCAACATTTCAGAAACAAGGTTTCCGAACTTGCCCTGAAAAAGGCTACTCCGCAGCAAATCTCAAAAGAGCTGCACGACGCTGAACTCGAACTTCAGAAACTCGATATTGATAGCTTCAACCTAATCTTAGGATTCCTCGGGTTAGGAGGCAGTCTTGCCACATTGTTGAGTGGCAATTTCGTCTCAGGAATAGTTGGCACATTCCTTGGACTGGCACCAATTGGTAAGGAATTGATCAAAGTGTCCAAAGCAGAAAGATATGACTGGCTCGAAGCTGTCAAAGGGCTTTGCGAAATGTAACTGAGTGCGAAGATCCGAGAAGGAAATAGAAGGATATGCTGAGTTGAAAGTAGTAACTTGGAACCAAGGCTACTGGCAGCACAGGTCCACAAAAGACAAGGCGTGGGACTATCTTAGGAAGCAAATAAGACCAGACTTGGCACTACTCCAAGAGGTCGGTCCAACAAGCCTGGACAAGAATGAATATTTCACGCTCAAGAAAGTGCATCAGAACTGGGGAACTGCATTATACACTCGAAATATGACACTGGAGGAATTGGCGATTGCAGAAGAATATCCAGGCAGAGTGTCCGCGGCATCCTTTGAGATTACACCAAACCAGAAAGCTATCGCCGTGAGTGTGCATGCCCCAATCATCGAAGGATATGTTTTTCCGCATCTTGACAGGATATTTGACGAGATCGAAAGAATGGTAAGTGGAAAAACCTTCATCGTTGGAGGAGACCTCAACACTGCACGACTCGCCGAAAAAGTCTGGCCAAGACATGGGCACGGCCCTTTCTTTGAGAGACTTTCCAAGAGCAGATTCTTTGACTGCCATCAGGCCCTGCTTGGCACGGAGGAACAAACCATCTTTCGAAAAGGTAGCAAACACCCTTTCCAAGATGACCATCTGTTCGTTAGTCATGACTTAGCCAGTCAAGTCAAATCCTGCTTCACACTTGACAATGAAACCATAAGAAGTCTTAGCGGTCATATACCCGTTGTGACTCACTTGTTCTCTATTTAACGCGCTTTGCCAACAGTACGAGTAGCTACAATCCCAGAATGCGTTCGAGATTGCCAAAATTCTTTTTGTCCATAATGAATCGCGGTGGAATACTCCTTTGGATAGAACCTGATATGCCGAGCAAAGTTTCCATAGTCTTTGATACCGCTTGATATGGTTTCCCGCTCTTATCGCATTTTGCCTGACTAACAAGAATAGCACTATCCAACAATCTGCTGCGTCTCTTTGACCCAACAATTATCACCAAATCCTCAGGATAGTCGATTCTTTTGACGTGGGCGTTGTTTGCGTGAAGCAGGTAGCATTCTTTCATTTCAGTCTCTGATAGTTGGTTAAAGTCAACAACATTTTCGACAGTGAAATATCCGATAAGATACAGGGCTTCTTTGTACCTATCGTTCTTGAAAGGGGTCAATCCGGCATAGAAAACCAGCAAATCGTCTTTCTGCAATTTCAAAAGGCATTCTCTTTTGACAGTGGGGTCGCCATAGGTAAAGGTCTCAAATTCTGGGTCGAAATGAATTGTCCTATCTATAATTTTGTCTGGGAGATAAGTAGAAAGAGGGCAACCACGACGGCCTATGGTATTTCTGTACGTTCTGTTTTCTGTGGACTGAAAACCCTCGGACATTGGTATGTACTCGAATGTTCCATCCTCAAAAATCGGTCCCAATGTTCCATCTGTTCCTTTGTCAATACCGATTCTCAGTAACATTGCTTTCATTCTAATGCTCTCCTTAGGCATTTGTTTCTGAGCATGCATTCGTCTTGGAGGCATTCTCCGTCGATGGGGATCTTCATGCCATTCTTTGTTGCTATTGCTTCTTGTCTAATCATCTCGCGTATGCAAGATTCCCTAATGTTTCTATGCGAATGTATCAGTTTCAGTAGTTTCGCTGTCTGTTTATCATTGAATCTCTGCATGGGTCTGATAGCTTTGAATCCAAGTCTTTCATATCTGAGCTTCTTATCAAATGGAACCATGTATGTCTTGCCAAAGACTGCACATCGATTTCCCATGCCTTTGCAGCTTTCTTTCTGTATGTAGCCAACAATGAATCGATGGTGTAGGTATCCCTTCCCTAACTCCTTGCTTTGACAAGAAGTGCAGAGAAACAGATACTTCTCTCTGCTGTAACAGAAACCTCTAACATTTCTGGGAATGCAAGCTCTTAGGTAATTTTCTGCTCCAATCTCAATGTGAGGTTCTGTTTTGGCATTCTTGGCTTTTCTGGCTGCGATCTTTCTTATCGGCAACTTGGACCTGGAATAGTGATAGAAGAATTGTTCCCTGCCGATGCCTTCAAGGTCATCAAGTATACACATCTCCTGTTTGTATATGAATTTAGTTGATTTCAATCTGCATACCGTATTTATCCCTCTTGGCGCTCAATTTGCGTCAGTATCGATCGATCGACTACCATGCCATTTTTGCATGTCTATCTTTGTGAACTTGTTCAGTGTTTGAAGCAACCATATGACTGATTCTCTGTGGGCACCTTTTCTCTTATCATCGCGTTACGACTTCAATTGATAGCTAAGTCATTGCCAAGAGTTATTTGAAGTTTGCAGCAGGGGCTTGGCAAATCACAGTTTTGCTTTAATAGCAGCCGCAACGGGTGTCTTTGCTATGGGGTTAAGATAGATTCTTCTGTTCTCATAATTGAAGTCCTTGTAGGCTATCACGGCGCTGATTTGCCCGCCATTTTTCCCATGAATTGCCCCATTTTCTTTTCTTATGGGTTCAGTCCACGTGTTGTGCGTTCTTTTGTCAACGTATATCCTCAGAGCGGTTTGACCTAAGAAAGCATCTTCGACATCATCAAGATGAACACCGACATGAGTAATGTTATAGACAATCACATTTAGTCTGTCCTTGGGCAACTGATCAACTTCGTCAAGCATTTTCTTCTTTAGACGACCAGCAGTGTCCATCATCATCACTCCAATTAGATTGCCTGCAACCCAGCCTTGGTCCTTCTTCGATGGACATAGGATCGTTAGGGCCGCCTTATCTCCCTCATAGGGCAACTCGGTCGGAAATGACGTGAGTCTTTGGGTTGTTTTTTCCTTTGAGAATCCCAAAAAGGGTTCAATATCAGACTCTAAAAATTCAGGAGAGATCCTGAAAGAAAGCACATACTTGTTTTCGCTTAGGCCTTCCAACTTGTTCCAGACAAGTTGAGAAAGTGATTGGATTCTCTCCTCCTCACGAGACGAGAACAAGCGAGCTATTTCAATGAACACTTCCTTTCCTTCGACAGAAAAACTAAGGTCACCACAAGGAGGTTCATATTGGATTTCCTGAGTTCTTGCATAGAAGGATACCACTTCAATCTCTGACAGGAAACTATGAAAAGCGACCCCTTCAACGCTCTTTCTCAGTTTGTTCAATAAGCCGGAGAACTTAGTTTTCAAGAGGGCGCTATTCAACGCCTCAAGCCATGACTGTAGTTTGCCACATTTGACATCATCTAAGAGCATCCAAAATAACGGATGCGCTTTTTGCCTTTCTTTCGCTTGGAGCAGTTCTTTCTCAATCCAAGTTGAGCCCAGAAAAGCGTAAAGTTTTTTGCATTGATTCAAGTTCGATTTGACAAGGGCAACTTCCTGGTCATCTGTACACTTTCGCATAGTCAATTGTCGGCAGAATTTGAAATAAGGATTTCCTTGACATCTGATCTGATGTTAGTTTACCTCTCCATCGGAGATACTCTACAAGTGAATTAATAGAAAGCACCAGTAAATTAGTTGTCTACCTAAAGGCAATTAGTTAACCAAAGGTTTATTAGATTCCTATGAGTATACTCACTCGATCAAAATGACCTCCAACGCAATCTCAGTTGAGGAAATTGATGAGATAACCTCTGTGGAAAGATACATAGAGATCTTGTTGGAGGAATATCCGAACGCCATAAGCCAGAAAGAGCTTGCTGAAAAAACCGCAGTTACAAAATCTGCCATCAGCAAAATTAGAGAGAAGGTCGTGATTTTCTGTGATGTTAAGACCCTGGGCTACACGAAGAAGCTACTTCTTGGGCAGGACGAGGCGACTTTTTCAAAGCTCTTGGTTTTCTTCATAAACAGGTTCAAGCCTCAGGTCTTTTTTAGAAGCCGATATGTAAAGGCGTTCATCGAAAATATGAGCATTCATGAAAAACTTGTAAACCAGTTGGAGAAACTGTCCTATGGGGAGTATTTCGAGAAAGAAGACACGGAGATTTTTATCCAAATAGTTTTGCGGAACCTTTCAAGATTTCCTCAACCTTTTCTCTTTGACGGGATTAGACACTTGCGATCTCGCGAAGCCAAATCCTTAGTTGAGTATGCAGCGTTTGTTCCCTTCATAATGAGCTTTCTTACAAATTTCGACATGGCAGTGTTTGTGGACAAGGAAGAGCTAATCCAACTCCTCAGACTAAGAGATAAAGTGTTTTCATTTATCTTAGATAATGCGGAGCGATACCTTCGAAATTGGGAAGTTCTGCAAGACGTTGATGCCAGAAACAAAAAGGAAACATATGTTGAAGCATACGTCAAGGTCATTGATTACTATTTGCGGAAATTTTCCGACGCTTTTACTTCATCCATGGAAAAAAGGGCTGGAGAGATTGGCGTAGAGTTCAAGAAGAACTACTTCGATATTGGCAGCTTCAAATGAGAAAATCAATTCACAGTGACGCGTCACAACCAGGGCCAAAAAGGGAAGATCCATCTTCCCAATCCAGGGTTCGGTGGATCTCCTTTTCCTAGAGTTCCCTAATGGCTTGGAGCTATAATAGGCTATTTGTTCACCGTGCGGCGGGCTTTTAGAGCTAAATCTCTGACTTGTTATTAAGGCGAGATGAGCAAATGTTCTAAATTCAGACTTCCAAAACCGGAGAAAGCGCGGGCAAAGAATCAAGGTTCCAGAGCTGACTTGTACTTTTAGAAGATTCTGGACACTTGAGTCACAAAAAAAGGGGAAGGAGCGGGAGACGCCTCCACTTGGGGCTGGGTTCAAATCCCAGCGACCTTACAATCCAAACAAAAAAGAGGAATTTCGGTATAAATTACAATCTGGGAACGGTAACTCCCGGGCTGCCAGAATCGCAATGATATTGCCTTAAGGGGAAGAATTGACGCATTTGAGGATGAGCGCTGTTTTCTGTGGAAAGTATTTATTGCTAAGCTGGACAAGAGTAGATTCGTACCTTTGAAAGGAGTGGATGGATTCTGTTTTCGATAAGCAATGCCGAATATATGCGTCGTATAGAACAGGTCAGAAAAACACTAAGGAGACGAAGACTTGACGCATTGTACTTGACGAATGGCACAAGCATGTTTTACCTTACCGGTTACTCCTTCATCTCAACCGAGCGTCCAGCAGCTTTGGTCATTCCAGTGGACGGCAAGATTACTTTCTTGGGACCTCGTTTAGAGAAAGATCATGTGCCCCTTGAGACAAAGCTAGTTGAAGAAGTCAAAACTTACCTTGATTATCCAGGAGAAAAGCATCCTATCGAGCATTTTGCAGACTTCTTGAGAGAAATGGGGCTTGCCAAAAAACGAATAGGTACGGACAACAAGTCTGGCGCTTCAATGATGTGGGGCTATGAAGGGCCCTCAATCGCAAAGAAGCTGCCTGACGCCAAATTGGTAGACGCGTCTGAACTAGTGCCTAGTATGCGAGTAGTGAAATCTGTTGAAGAAATAGAGCTCATCAGAGAGAGCTGCAAATGGGCGAATCTCGCCGTCTCGCTTCTTCAGGAATACACTTGTGAAGGGCTTTGGGATGCAGCCGTGGCGCTTGAGGCTACGTGTGACGCAACAATAGCAATGAAAAGAACGTTGGGACCAGACTATCAACCTAAGCGAAATGTATACCCTATTAACGCCGGTTTCAGGGGACAAATAGGTGAGATGAGCGCCATACCGCATTCGATGTCCACAAAACGCATGATCAAGAAAGGAGATGTGATCATCGCAGAAGCAGCAGTTGATGTCGGCGGCTACAGCTGTGAACTCGAAAGAACCATGATAGTTGGCGAACCCTCACCGAAACAAAAACGATACTTTGAAGTCATGACCTCAGCTCAAAACGCAGCGTTCCAAGCCTTCAAACCCAGAGCAAAATGCAGCGAAATCGACAAAGCAACAATCAACGTCTTCAAGAAAGCAGGACTGATACATCTGGTAGAACACCACACCGGACACGGCTTGGGCCTCGAAGGACATGAACCTCCATGGCTAGACATCGGAAATGAACAACCCCTATCTGCAGGAATGGTTCTGAGCTGTGAGCCAGGCTTCTATGAAATAGGATTCGGCGGATTCCGACATTCAGACACCATCCTGATAACCGAAGAAGGAAAAGAACAGATGACATACTATCCCAGAGAATTGGAAAACCTAATCATCAAATAGGCACACTTGCACGAAAAGAACTGAACGGTTCAACAAACTCAAAGAATAACAAAAAAACCTATGAGATAATCGCAAGCTGAGCATCTGCAGAACGTCTCAAGACACCTTCAACCATCGGCGCATGCTGTGTCCTTTTGTTCTTCAGAGGCCTATTGCTGTTTATTACCCCGCTTGTGTTGCCGTCGATGACCAGAATTATTTTTCTGCCCTTGTGGTCGTACTGGGCAAACCATATCGGCGCGTAAAGTAGCTCTGAATCTGCAACGTCCAAGTCAGTATGCAGTTGCTGGATCATATGGTACTGAGCGTGCGCTCTCTCTGATTGCAGCTGGTCGACGAGCGTTTTCGCCTGATATTTCGCTGCCTCTTCTCCAACGTCACCATTCAAGACCTTAATACCCTTCGGTACCTTCGAGACATCGAACAGCGTCCTATCCTCAAGGTTAAACTGGTAGTTTCTGGGCTGATGCTCAGTCAAAGCTTTCAGCGCTACTATGGGGAAATTGTAGTTGTTATCCACCTGGTACGTCTTCGTCGCAGCATTTCGAGGGCCCATCATCGTGCCCACCATCGCTCCTGCAAGAAGAGGCCCTGCAAAACCCCCTCCGCGTCTGCCACCGAACGCGGATCCCATCACGCCAGCGAGAGCAGCGGTTGTAGCGATCTGTCCAGCCTCGACAGCCATGTCACTCGCTACAACAGAAGTTCTCGCCGAGACGGAAACAATCCAGTAAGGAACAAAACTGACGTTCAACTCCTCAAGCGTTGAACTCTCCTGAAGATGCCTATGCAACAGCCCTCTATCCATAAGATCATGAATCTCTGCGATGACTTTGTCCTTCTCCGCTGACTTGAGCGCGAGCATCGTCTGCTTCTGTATACCTCTCCAGCCATCGGTTCCCAGCGTGACTCCACTCCCACAGTACGCACATGTGATAATCATCTCCCCGAATTTCGGCGCAATCGGAGCACCACAGTGAGGACATTTCAATGACTTTGCCTCCAAAGGAGCCAAAACTGGCATGGCAGATGCCGACGCCTCTTTCGGTTGAGCAGCTGCAACGCTTGCTCCGCACTTCAAGCAGAAAACGGCGTCATCCGGAAGCTGTGTTCCACATTTATGACAATACAACCTGATTCCACCTCATTATAACCCTTGTCGATTTCTCTTATGACAACTTGACCACTTAAGAACGTGCGTTTGAGGTTTTCTGCACCTTCTCCTATAAATGATTGTTGGACATCCGGCAATATAGTCACGGATTTTCCCTTTCCAAGCTCAAAACAATTCCGGAGACATTTCACTTTGTTACAGCCATGTCCTTCGGGCAATAGGAGCTTTGCTTAGATTCTAAGAAAAAAGGAAGGTTGTTTTGGTTAGGGATACACTGTTCGATTATTCTCTACGGCGGGAGTGGCGGCTGCGTAGTCTGTGCCTGTTTTGGTTGCGTTTTCATTTCGAAGAAAGCCACGGCCAGCAGTATCAAAGACACCCACAAGAGAATGAAGCCCACCGCGATTATCGTTAGAACTGCGCCGATCAGCATGAGCAATCCAGTAGTGGCAAAAAGGTGAACCCCCGACTTCTCGGAAAGAACATTGAGCGATCTCCTCAGCAAAAACGTCCCAACAACGGCACACGCGAACAGAATTGCCAAGGCTCCAACAATAGCTGCTATGTAGGGCGCGATTGCACTCCAGTTTGTGAAGTTCTGCACGTTGATGTTCTGAAGAGCGCTCCAGTCCGTCCAGCTGGAAACTTCGATGCCTAACACAGAAAGAATGCCGAAGGCAGCCGTCACAATCAATGCCACGGCAACGATAGCACCCACTATGGTTATTATTATCCCGTAGATCGCATTGTTGAATATTCGCCTTTCCACGTACTCATTTGCCAAGCCGTTGAGGGCTATGAGAACAAGTATCAGACCGACTAGTCCCAATATGCTCGTATATATGCCGCCAAACGGGAAAATCAGCAACAGAATTGCCCCTATTCCTCCAAGAGTCCTGTTTGATTCAATCGTCATCCTTCAAGACCTCAAACGAGAAATTTACTTTCGATGCAAATAAAAGCTTTTTCAGCGAATCCACGGCGCAAGAATACGTGCGACGCCATATTGTTAAATGCCCGCTGCATTCTCAGATTGTCGCTACTCGATTTCTTTGGTTTCCGGGAACGTTTGTTTCATTTTCTTCAGGAACTTGTTTTCAAAATCAAGAGCTTCCATCGTGTTCGTAAGCTCTTCCACTTCCTCATCAGAAATAAACTCGGCAGGCTTTCCCGTCAATTCGTCGACGGCAAGTCCACACGAGTATATGATTGTACCCTCCTCTGAAGGCGAAATAACCACATGAACTCCCGAACGCTGTGCCGCCTTAATGTATTGCTGCAGACTGAAAGGAAACAACAAGATTCTCAAAGTCAGGGGCACCAACGCACCTTCTCGAGCAAGAACTGTCGCGCTCCCGTCCTTGGTTCTTTCTGTATTCGTCACTTTCAAGCCCATCTCCTTGAAAGCCTTCTGACAAGCTAAAGCTACATCATCAACCTTGACGTTGGGAACCAGAAACTTTCTTTCCAGACACACCCCTTCATGACTCAATGAGCCCACCACCAAACACTCAATGCCTTTGACCGTTCTTATTATGTTTTCTGACCATCGTCGGCAACGACCTTAGCACATTGTTATCTCCTTTGCTGCACTAGGTGAGGCGCGCCCCGGAACAAACTCCAAAACCCTCAGACATCGTCTCTGAAACGCCCCATATCTTGTTCAAAACGGCCCAGGGCTGAACCGTTCCGCGAGACCAGTCTAAGAAACTCTTCTATCAGCTCAGCCAGCCGCAGCTTTTCACGACTGCAAGCGTCTCGGTAAACATCCGAAACTTGAGCATCAATCGATATGCCCATCTGTCTCTTCAAGGTTCACCATCACACGCATCATGATTACAGATTACAATTACAGATTACAATTACAGATTACATCTGATGTAAAAACGACGAGGTAGGGGGGTCATCGTTGAAGCTTTCCGGCAAGACAACGATGCCTGGGTTTTGAGCTTCAAAAACACAAATTGAACAATCAAGAAAGAAGACTCAACCTCTAATCCCCCTAAATGGGATCGCTTGGCAGGTTTGCTATCCTTCAAGCTTGTCGTTTGTTTTGATGTATCCTTCACATTTGTCTCCGAGCGTCTTTTTCAGCAAATCCATTCTTATGTTTAGGTATTCATCTCTTAGGATGTCAAAGGGGTAGCTGTCCCACTTGCGCCCGTTCACAAAAACAGTCTGTCTTGCTGCTCCGCCCTTCTTGAAGCCGCAAGCTTCTAGAGCGCTGTGGGCACGGCGATTGAATTCGACGCTCCACGCTTGACAGCGTTCAGCGTTAAACTGGTTAAACGCCATCTCCAGCAGCCCAACCGTTATATCTCTGCCCAAGCCTTTCCCCCAGAGCTCCTTCTTCCCGATGTACGTGCCAACGTCCACAGATTTCACGTTGCCCCAGTCCATTCTCTCCAAACGCGCGATGCCAATGGCCTCACCCGAATCGACAAGCTCAACGATGAAACGAAGCTCCTTCTCATCCTTAATCCAATCTTCAAACTGCCTCTCCAACTGAGCCAAACTCACAGAATTCAAAGGCCTACTCCTAGAATACATAATCAACTCAGAATCATTCTCCCACACGTGCAACAAACGCAAATCCTCCTTCTCCAAAGGCCTAAACCTCACTCGGCCAAACTCAAACACGCAAACCCACCATCCCAAACCCACAGACAAACAACCATATAACCCTTAACACCACAGCAGACAACATGAAGAGTGAGTCTAGCGCGAGAGTACAGGTGCCCGCAAGCCTCAACGAACTCCCGCATTCCAACGGTTTCCAAGCCCTTTTCACCGGCCCCAACAAACCTTATGTTCACCAGCACAATAAGCGGTTTACGAGGCAACAGGTATATGCCCACGATACAGTGGCGCAGCGGCACCGTTCAAACCATCGACCAGACAAAGCTTCCACACGAAGAAGTGACCATCACCATGAAAAACTGCCAGGACGTCGCCGACGCCATAAAAACCATGAAGATAAGAGGCGCCCCACTCCTAGGAGCAGCCGCAGCCTTCGCCCTAGCACTCACAGCCAACAACGCCAGAACTGAAACCCGAGAACAACTGATCGCCCAGCTTGAAAAAGCCGCAGAAACCATAAGGGCAACACGGCCCACAGCTGTAAACCTGTTCTGGGCCCTCGACAGAATCCTCGCCAAAGCAAGAACAACCAGAGGCACTGCAACTGAAGTCGCCGCACTCGTAGTCCAAGAAGCAAACCACATCGCAGCAGAGGACGCTGTCACGAATCGTCTAATCGGCAAGCACGGCGCCCGTCTCATCCGCAACGGAGACAACGTGCTCACACACTGCAATGCGGGCGCGTTGGCCACCGTCGATTATGGCACGGCCCTTGGCGTTATCAGAGCGGCGTGGGAGCATGGCAAACGGTTCCGAGTCTACGCGGATGAAACCCGCCCGCTACTACAGGGTGCAAGGCTCACGGCCTACGAGCTTAAACACGCGGGGATACCCGTCACACTGATTACCGACAGCATGGTCGGCTACGTCATGAGCAAAGGCCTGGTCAACAAGGTCATCGTCGGCGCAGACCGCATCGTCCAAGACGCCGTTATCAACAAGATCGGTACTTTCACGGTGGCGGTGCTCGCAAAAGAACATCGGGTTCCCTTCTACGTGGCAGCCCCACGGTCCACATTCGACAGGAACCACACTTCAGCGGACATCGTTATCGAACAACGCAGCTCAGAAGAAGTCACGCACGTGGGCGGGCGGCGCGTCGCCCCCGAGGGAATCGACGTCCTCAACCCAGCGTTCGACGTTACACCGTTCAAGTACGTTTCAGCCATCATCTGCGAAACCGGCATCCTCCACAGAAAGGATTTCATGAAGCCAGAGGCTAACCGCTATAAGCCAAGACGCCGTTAAGCATGCTGAGTGGTCCAAGAATGGGCAGGAACGGAGACGAAGCGGCGGAAGCGTCGCAACTGAAAGCGAAGGGCCAACTCGCACGCGACGGCGTCAAGATCATTGACAGACGGTTTGTGGATGAGCTCAGCCAAAGAGGCTACGGCGTCGCTGGAAAGAAGGGTCTTCTCCTCGCGTTCTACGAGGCGTTGTACCTCGTGGACAGGGCAATGCTAGAGGTCGTGAACGAGGATAGTGAAGCTGTGGATTTTCGGAGGCTGCTGCAGTGTTACGAGAAAGTTAACGAGAACGCTTGGGTGTGCTACCTTGTCTTCCGTGATTTGAGGAGCAGGGGATACGTAGTGCGGGAGGGCTTCGGCGGCGGAGTGGACTTCCGCGTGTACGAGCGCGGCGACTACAGCAAAGACACGGCCAAGTACCTGATAGTCAACGTTCAAGAAGGAAAGCCGATTCCCGTTGAGAGCCTCAGCCGGGCATTGACGCAGAGCCTGAGCCTCAAGAAAGAGCTCGTGTTGACGGTGATGAACCGGAGAGGAGAAATAGTCTACTACTCGGTGTCGGAATTAACCTTGAAGTGAACGCGAGGTGCTGGAGGCATGGCTGAGTTCAAGACTGTCCGCGGCATGAGAGATTTCCTGCCCGGAGAGGCTGAGCGCCTGCGAAGCATTGAGGCCAAAGCGCGGGAAGTGGCAGGGCTCTACGGCTACGGCGAGATCGTGACGCCCGTCGTGGAATCGTACGATCTGTTGTCGGCCAAGGCGGGGGAAGAGGTAAAGTCACGCATGTTCGTTTTCAAAGACCTCGGTGGAAGAGACGTTGCACTGCGGCCCGAGTTCACGGCCTCAGTCGCGCGGCTCGTGGCTTCGACGCTGCGGAACCTGGCCAGACCGTTCAGGCTCTTCTCGGTTGGAACCGTGTACCGCTACGATGAGCCCCAACGGGGACGTTACCGAGAGTTTTGGCAGACGAACTACGAGCTGATGGGTTCCAGCAGGCCGGAAGCCGATGCCGAAATCCTACTGCTAACCAACAGCTTGGTGCGCGCCGCGGGGCTGAAACGCTTTGCTTTCAAGGTTGGCCACGTGGGTGTATTGGGGGGAATCCTAGGACAGGAGGGCCTATTGGACACCGTTCGGGCCGCCGTGATGCAGTTGATGGATAAGAAACAATATGAAGAGGCCTTCAAACTCGTGGAAAGCGCAGGCGTATCCGATACGTGCATGGCGATGCTTCGGAAACTCGTGGAGCAAAAAGGAAACGACGTTAAAGGCGTGGTCAACAACGTGACAGAACTAGTCGGAGCGTACGAAAGGTCCGTTGAGGCTGCACAGAACCTGGGGGCCGTGCTAGATCTCGTGTCGAAGAGCGGATGCAACGTTGAAGTGACGGTTGACGCGGGCTTCGCCAGAGGGCTTGAGTACTACACGGGCATGATTTTCGAGGTGTACGTCCCCGACTTGGACTTAGCCTTGGGTGGAGGAGGAAGGTACGATAGGCTGATTGAGCTCTTCGGAGGAGAGCCGACCCCAGCAGTGGGCGTTGCTCACGGAGTGGACAGGATCATGCTCGCGCTGGGTCAGGAGAAACCGGTGCTGCAGGCTGGCGAGGGAAACAGGGTGTTGGTTGTTCCCGTCAATGAGCAGCTGAGGGATGAGGCGCTAAGAGTCGCGGAGGCTCTCAGACGTGCAGGAGTGCCTGTTGAGGCTGAGGTCATGGGGCGGAAGATGGCCAAAGCGTTGGAGGACGCGGACAGGAGAAAGTTGAGCTTCGCGGTCATAGTGGGCGAGAAGGAGCTCAAGGATGGGTCCGTTGTGCTGCGCAACTTGGCCAAGAGGGAGCAGCGCGTGGTGAAGGTAGAGGAAGTGGCAGAAGCTGTCAGGAGTTAAGGCCTAGACCATGCATCGGACGTTGATGGTAATGTTGACTTTGAGACGCTGGCGCGCGCTAGGACGTGCTCATTTCTCTCTTCGCAGAAAGTCGCCCAAATCCAAAAGGTTCTCTATCGCAACTCCTGTCCTCTCTCGTTCCAAGTTGCGCACTATTATGCCATAGCCCAGACACTCGCCGAAGGAATTCATGACCAAAGCATAGTCGTTCTTTCTCGTCAAGCCCGTCACTTTCGTTATTCCTTTTTTGAAGATGTCTCTTCCGCAGATGAATAACCATTCGGTTTTCTTGTCAACAAATACCATGTTCGCATTTCCTTGCGCAATTATGCCCAGTAGATTGAAGCTTGGGAAGAGTCTTCCCTCTTTGACCTTTCCAAGGTAAGTTCCTGCATAAAGGAAATCTTTTGATGCATACTCCTTCAGGTTCTCGCTAAAGAGGAAGTATTGACCCCGCCTCTTAACGACGAGAGATTCGTCCATGTTGATGACAGTTCCGAAAAGGCGAACAAAATCGCTTATTGGTTTTATCAAGCATCCTTCCCCCGTTTCAGTTTGCACACGAAGAAACCTTGAGTCTGTCCGGGCCAAATTCGCTTGCATTTTTCCAAAGAGACGTCCAAGCGTTTTCCAAAGACGTTAGTCAAGCCGTTCTGACCGTAACAGTCAATGCTCTCCACTTGGAGACCTAGCTTTCTGACCCCCCACTCTATATTTGCTTCGTCTTCTTCGGGCTCCAAAGAGCAGGTCGAATACACAATCTCGCCGTCATCATTCAAAACCCTGACTGCTTGGACCAGTATCTCTCTTTGAATCGCCGCATTTCTTTCCACATCCTCGATTGTTCTTCTATTGAACCAGTTTCTGTCTGCCGCGAAGTTGCCAGAGCAGGGCATGTCGAGAAGTATCCGGTCAAAGCCCATTTTGAGTCGAGAGACTTTTCTCGCGTCTAGGAAGTGGACAACCGTGTTGTTGACGCGACATCGTTCCAGCTGGTTCGCCAAGGCGGTTAGCCTTTCTTTTCTGACGTCCAAAGCGATTATTACACCGGTCTTGCGCATCGAATCGGCAAGTTGAATAGTTTTTCCTCCCGGGGCTGCACAAGCATCGAGTACGTTCTTGTCTTCGATTTCAGTGAACAGCGTGACCGGTATCTGAGCGGCTGCCTCTTGTATTGAGTACAGACCGAGTAGGTACTCTGATGTTGCCCCTACGGAAAATTTCGAACTGCAAACCCAGTAGCCATTATCTAAGAAGGACACCTTCTCAAGTTGTATTCCAATTGATCGTAATCTTTGCAAGATGCTCGTCGTTTTCTCCACGTTTATCGTGTTTATCCTAATTGCCTGTCTAAGTGTGACACCTTCGTATTTCCAGCCTAGCTCTCGATAACGATTTACGAAGAAATCCTTGTTGGACATTGATGATGATTTGAGTCCTTGTTCATAAAAGCTTGACGTCGAAGCTAGGGCGTGAGGGCTCATTTTGACAGTCTTCTGGCGAACCATTTCCTGATTTCTTCAGCGAAAACAACAATAGCTGCTAGAAGCGCTAGGAACGTCCATTCAAATGGCCCTAAAGGCGCTGTGCCGAAGAGCGCTTGCATGGGCGGGGCGTAAATGAGCAGGGATATTATGGATATCTGGGATGCTATAGCCAGCCATATCCATTTGTTGCTTCTGAGGCTTGTCTTGAAAATGGACGCTTTATTGGTTCTGCTTGCCAAGACGTTGCCAACCTGGGCAATGACGATGCCAGCAAACGTCATCGTCGTACCTCTGGCATAGATGGTTGGATTTGAAGAGGGAATACTTGACAACCCAAGGTGCCAGCCGCCTGTTGACCACGCCATGAAGCAGCCGATCATGGCTCCCGTGGCGATAATTGCTCCTAGGTAAAGGGAGCGAAGGAAGACTTTAGTGTCGAACAGTCTTTCTTTGATGCCTCGCGGTTGTTCTTGCATGATGCCCGGTTCTGGAGGTTCGCGGCTTAGGGCCAACGAGGGTATAACCTCGATTCCCAAGTCTATGGCTAAGATCTGGACTACAAGTAGAGGGAGGGGTAAGCCTAGTAGGGCGTAAAGAACATATGGAATGAGTTCCGCCCAGTTGTGAGTGAAAACGTACACCATGAATTTTCTGAGGTTTTCGTATATTGTACGGCCGGACTCTATTGCCTTGACTATTGAAGCGAAACTGTCGTCAAGAAGAACCATGTCCGCAGCCTCTCGGGCCACGTCTGTTCCGGAAACGCCCATTGCCACTCCGATGTCCGCCTCTTTCAACGAAGGAGCGTCATTTGCTCCGTCCCCTGTCACCGCCACGATTTCAGCGTGTTGTTTGAGAGTCTTCACTATACGAAGCTTCTGTTCGGGTGAGACTCTTGCAAAAATCGCGTCTTCCTTCTTAGCTTCATCTGATATCTGTTCGTCCGTCATCGTTTCCATGTCGACGCCGCGAATTATGCGGCACTTGTCAGGGTCTACTATCCCCACTTCCTGTGCTATAGCTTGGGCCGTCGGCCCGTAATCTCCAGTTATTATGACGATTTTTATGCCTGCTTTCTTTGCCACTGCCACCGCGTTCTTGACTTCGGGACGGGGTGGATCTTTCATGGCTATAAGCCCTACAAGAATCATGTCCCTTTCAACGTTTCTTGCCTTGAACGAACCGTTCGCAGGGAGCTCTAAGTACGCCACGGCTATAACTCGGAGACCTTCCATCGCGAACTCCCGAATTTTTGTCTCAACGAGATTGAGACTTTCAGGTGTCAGATTTTCTACGTTGCCTTCAGCCAGCACTCTGTTACATATGGAGAGGATGCTTCTTGGTGCGCCCTTTGTGTAAGCCAGGATCTCATGGTCGTACCTGTGAATCGTCGTCATCCTTTTTCTTCGCGAGTCAAAAGGTATTACGTTGTGAATGGGCTTCTGAGCTAGCATACCCTGCGGGTTCAGCCCGTACTTTATGGCAGCCACGAGCAATGCACCGTCTGTCGGATCTCCTACGATGCTCCAACTCCTGTTCCTGTCTGAAGGCGGCTCAAGCTTGGCACTGTTGCACAGCGCCGAGATTTCCAAGAGTCTTTCAATCGTACCGGAATCTTCCTTTTCCAAGAGCTTCCCGCTGTTCGTAAAATCGCCAACAGGATTGAAACCGGATCCTAAGACTTCTACAACTTTGTCTTGAACCCACATTTTTGTAGCTGTCATCTCTCCCTTTGTAATCGTGCCCGTTTTGTCGGTACATATCATTGTCACGCTGCCTAGAGTCTGAACAGCCGACAGACGTTTCACGAGAACGTTTTCTCGCGCCATCTTCAGAACGCTAATGGCCAAGGCGCTGGACACGGTGACTTGCAGTCCTTCTGGAACTAGTGCAACCATCACGCCTATCATGAATAAGATGGCCGCGAAAAGTTGAACGTGAAGCAATATTAGGCTTACAAAAAAGAATGCGACACCGACTGTTATGGCTAGAATGAAATCGTATCTTGCTGTGTAGGCAATCTCTTTCTGAAGAGGACTAGCCTCCTCCTTTATCTCTTGTGTCAGCCCCGCGATCTGACCGAACTTTGTTTCCATACCTGTTTTGACCACGACGGCTCTGCCCTGGCCAGTGGCGACACTCGTACTCATGAAAACCAGGTTTGGCACGTCAAGGTACGCGGAGTCTACAGTCTTGATGGCCTTCGTCGTTCGCGGCTGTGGCTCCGACTCGCCCGTCAACGGGACGTTGTTCGTCCATAAATCAAAAGCTTCTGTTAGACGGGCATCTGCTGGAACACGGTCACCTTCTTCGAGGACTATGAGATCGCCTGGAACCAAGTCCCTCACTAGAATCTTCTGCAATTCTCCATCTCGGATGACCTTCGCGTACTCGGGCATCCAACTCTTCAGGGTCTCCATTGCCTTTTCTGCACGCCATTCTTGAAAAAGGCTGAAGACAGCGTTTACGAGGACAACGGCCAAGATTATGGCACTTGTCTCCCACATGCTGAGGCTGCTTTCCCATATCGCATCCACGGCGGCTAGAAGACTCGCAAAAATCAATAGGATCCCGAACAGATCCTTGAGCTGCACAAGAAACTTGTAGGCTATGGAAACGTGTCTCTTTTCCACTAGTATGTTGGGACCGTGTTCGACAAGTCGTTTCTTGGCTTCTTCGCTGGTCAGTCCGTTAGGTGAGGTTTTCAGAATCTGCAAGACTTCTTTGACAGTTAGAGTCGCCGCATCCTTCAAAAAGACCGTCTCCTCCTAGAATCGCCAGCACCTTCGAATCCGTTAAGGTCCATGGGAGCAATTGCCTCTGCTCAGACTGACAGCTAAGAAAACGTGCAGCAACGAAAGCAAGTTTACTTGCGCCAAAATGATTAAAACACACATGCGTATCAGCTTGTTGAGCTCGGCTTTTCTGTAAATCTCAGCATTCTTGTGTTTGATCACCGATATTTTGCTGTCTACAATGACTAGCTCCCACATTTAAACTAATCGGACAATCGAGGACCGTTTTGTTTTGACAAGTCTTAAATGGGAAAGCAGCTTATGTTGGTTGTTGCATAGGTGGTACGATGAGTGCAAAACAGGCTTTTGTGATAATGATTCAAAACAGATGGTGGGCTGAATTTTGCCGTCACAATAGCGAGGGGAAAAAGATCCATTCCTTCGTGCTGAGAGGAATCGCGCCGCCTAAGGATGCTTCAAGGCTTCTATTCTACATAACCAAACCAGTCGGCCAGATTGGCGGCTACGCTGAATTCATCGAGAGAAAAGTGGGCGACGCTGACAGATTATGGAAAGAACATGGCGATGAGTCGGTGTTGACTTCAAAGGGGAAGTATGATGATTTTGTCAAGGACTCACAAAAAGTGTCTTTCGTTAGATTCGAGGACTTGCACGAAGCAACAAAGACAATGCCTCTTAGCCACGTTCTCATGACTCTTGGAGTTCGGAGACTTGGAAGGAAAGGATTCTACATTGACAAGGGAATAGAAGATAAGTTTGTAGCGCAAATGAACGAAAGAATCTAGCAGCCTGGGCAAAAACGTTTCCAACAGCATTAATGAAATGGATGGCATAAAGTTAATAGGTCGCTTTTTTTACATCCATGTAGCTCATCTTTAGGTAGTTGAAACCTAGAATGCTTGAGATATCAGAGGCAACTCCTTTGCACATGTTCGCGAGTTCTTGGCTACCGCAAGGAAGGTTTGGATATGGTTCGGTATAGGCAAGTTGAAGAAATTCAGAAATTGATGAATTATCCTGAAATGATTAGGAACACGAGCATCATCGCTCATGTTGATCACGGCAAAACGACGCTCTCAGACAGCCTCTTAGCAGCGGCCGGAATAATAAGTGAGCAGAGGGCTGGACAACAGCTTGCGCTTGACTCTTGGGAGCTTGAACAGAAGAGACAGATGACTGTTTTTGCCTCGAACATCAGTTTGGCTCACAATTTCCAAGGAAAAGAGTACTTGATAAACCTCATCGATACGCCGGGGCACATCGATTTCAGCGGCGCAGTGACAAGAAGCCTCAGAGCCGTGGACGGCGCCCTCGTTGTGGTTGACGCGGTTGAGGGGCCTATGACCCAGACGGAAACTGTCTTGATGCAAGCCCTGCGCGAAAGGGTCCAGCCGATTCTTTTCATAAACAAGGTTGACAGACTCATAAAAGAAATTAAACTGACGCCGGACGACATCCAGCGGAAATTTGCAAAAATCATCATGAGAGTGAACAATCTAATAGAAAAGTACGCGCCGCCAGAGCACAAGAAGGATTGGCAGGTTAAGGTTGAAAACGGCGGAGTCGCCTTCGGTTCAGCGCTTCATAAGTGGGGACTGAACCTGCCGCACATGAAAGCAAAAGGTGTGACCTTCGTCGACATCATCGACGCCTATACGGGCGAGCATGAAGATGTTAACAGAAAGGTTGAGGCTTTGGCCAAGAAGGCTCCAGTGCAGGAGCCCATACTAGACATGTTTATCGAACACCTGCCTAACCCGATAGAAGCTCAGCCCTACAGGCTGAGTCAGATTTGGCCCGGCGACGCCACAAGCATCGTGGGCAAAGGTATGGCAGAAGTTGATCCTGCTGGTCCGGTTCTGATGTGCGTTTCGACCATCGAGGTTGATCCCCACAGTGGAGTCGTGGCTATTGGACGCGTGTTCAGCGGCACGGTGGAGAAGGGAAAACTTGTCCAACTCATTACTAGCAGACAGAAAGGTACGATTCAGCAGGTCTACATGAGTATGGCTGCTGACCGAGTTATAATCGACAGAGTTCCCGCCGGCAACATCGCCGCACTCTCCGGTCTACCATCGATCCACGTAGGAGAGACCGTTGCCGAAGTTGGAGTTGAAACACGGGCCTTTGAAGGGTTGAAGTACGTTTCAGATCCCGTGGTGACGGTTGCTGTTGAACCTGCCGACGTTAAGGACTTGCCCCTTTTTGACAAAGTCATGCACAGATTGATCACTGAAGACCCCAACCTGCACTTCCTAATAAACAAAGAAAGCGGAGAATACCTGCTCAGCGGAATGGGTGAACTCCACCTAGAAATCACAGCCTACCGAATGCAGGAAGCCAACCTCAAAGTCAAGACTAGCAAGCCAATCGTGATATACCGCGAAACCATAAGCCACGACTACAAGGGCCCACCGATAATGGGCAAGAGCCCCAACAAACACAACAAGCTTTGGGTGACAATGGAGAAGCTGCCAGACGAAGTAGTCGAAGCAATGAAGCTTGGAAAGATCACCGAAATGTCGACACGCGAAGAGAGACAGAAGATCCTCAAAGGGTTCGGCTGGTCCACAGATGACGCACGCAACGTCGTAGCCATCGAAGAGAACAACATCCTAGTCAACAGGATCAAAGGAAGACAGTACGTTGAGGAAATAATGGACCACATAAAGTCAGGATTCAGAGAAGCAGTGTTCACATCAGTCCTAGCAAAGGAACCCGCGTACGGGCTAAAGATAAACCTAGAAGATGTAACCGTTCACGAAGACCCAGTACACCGAGGACCAGCACAGATACTACCCATGACTTGGCGTCCAATATGGTGCGCTTTCCTCCTCAGCGACCCAAAGCTTCTAGAACCGCTAATATCATTCGAATGCAAAGTTCCAAACACGTTTGTAAGCAACGTCATAGGCATAGTCCAAAAACGCCGAGGCAAAATACTCGACATGGTCAACGAAGAAGACATGATAATCGTCAAAGCAGAAATGCCCGTCTCCGAATCGTTCGGTCTAGCCGAAGAACTGCGGTCCTCAACCCAGGGCAGAGCCTTCTGGGCCACACAGTTCAGTCGTTGGGCTCCGGTTCCAGAACAAATGAGGGATGAAATCATAAAGCAGATACGCGAACGCCGAGGCCTAGCACCGGCTCCACCTAGAGCGGAAGAATTCTTCGAAGATGCATAGGACCAACCCAAGCCGAACTTCTTTCGAAGCGTACTTTCCTTTTTTCATCCAAACCTCAGCAAGCTTTATTGATTTTAACGGTCATATGACTCTAACGAATTATCATGATACTCGGCATTTGCGGAAGTCCGAGAAAGCAAGCGACTGAGCACGTTTTGGCAGAAGCCCTGAGCATGCTTAAAGCGGCGGGTTTTGAGACAGAGCTCTTCACGGTCAGAGACAAGAACATCGGGTTCTGCCAACACTGTGACTATTGTTTGAGAACCAAAGAGTGCAAACTGAAGGACGACATGTATGAACTCTATCCACTGCTTAGAAAAGCTGATGGACTCGTGATTGCAACGCCAGTCTACAACGGAGGACTGAGTGCTCAGACCAAGGCTGTTATGGACAGGTGCAGGGCGTTATTTGCCGCCAACAAAAACATGTTGAGAAACAAGGCTGGCATGGCCATCGCCGTAGGCGGAGACAGAGTCGGAGGACAGGAGCTGGCAATCCAACAAATCATCACTTTCTACGTTTTGAACGGCGTAATCCCCATCAGCGGCGGTCCATTCGGAGCTAACCTGGGCGCGACTTTCTGGTCAAAAGACACCTTGAAAAACGTTAAGGAGGATGAAGAAGGATTCAAGGCTCTGAAGAAAACTGTGAAAAAGTTCGCTGAATTCATGAAGCAGGAGGAGACTAAGGGAAGGATTTGAAGTGTGTAAACATGACCGGAAAGCTTGCAGAAGCTGAGAAGAAGAGGAAAGTCGCCTGGGGAATAACAGGCAGCGGGGACAGATTGCCGGAAACAATCAGCATCATGAAAGAAATGAAAGAAGAGTATCAGCATAATGTCGATGTAAGGGTTTTTCTTTCGAAGGCAGGAGAGCAGGTCGTCAAATGGTATAAGCTTCATGAACAGTTGCAGCAGGATTTCATAAGGGTGTCGGTTGAAAACAACTCCAACTCACCGTTTCTTGCTGGTGACCTGCAACTCGGGAAATTCGAATTTTTATTGATTGCCCCCGCAACCTCGAACACCGTAGCGAAAATCTCGGTGGGAATAACAGATACTTTACTCTGCAACTCAGCTGTAATGGCTCTGAAAGCCTTCGTCCCAGTCTACATCATGCCCAGCGATTACAAAGAAGGAACAGTGGTCACGAGGCTTCCGAATGGAAAGGATCTCAGGCTGAGAGTGAGAAAAGAAGACGCAGAAAACACCAGAAAACTGTCCCTTATGGAAAACGTGTCTGTGCTCGAAAAGCCGGAAGATATATGCAAGGTTTTCCTGAAACATTTCAGCACGAAAGAGCAGAAATGAAAACTGAGCGCGATACTATGAACTTTGCACTGCTTATCGTCCCATTGATTGCTGGAGTGTTGTTCGGCTACTTCTCGCGTGAGAAACGGAAGGTCAATCTAAGCAAATTTACATTTGGAATAATCTTGGTGCTCATATTTTCCCTCGGTTTTGGAATAGGCTCAAACAGTGAATTGTTGGATTCATTGCCCGAGGTCGGCTTGAGCGCCGCCGTGATTGCTTCACTCGACATATTTTTCAGCGTCATCTTTGTCAAAGCAGTGAGAAAAACGGCGGGTCTATAGTGATAAAGTTCATACTAACCGCTTTGTTTCTCGGAGCACTTGCAGGCTATCTCAACGCGAACTGGACGAGCATCATAAACAATGTTTGGGTTTCTGACTATTTACTAAACGCAGCGCTCATGATGTTACTGTTCGTTATGGCAGCGGCACTTGCGATGGATAAGGAATCCATTTCCAAGGTAAGGCGGACAGGACTCAAGATTTTGATTGTTCCCCTCGCGATCGCCTTAGGCACAATTCTTGGCGGCGTGGTTAGCGCATTGATTCTTGGTTTCAACGTGGTTGCAACGACCGCGGTGAGCGCAGGATATGGCTGGTACACGTTGACGGGCCCTCTCGTCGGCCAGATTTTCGGGCCAAAATGGGGAGCACTGGGTTTTGCAGCAAACTTCCTGAGAGAATTGTTGACAATAATCACGGTTTCTCTTATGGTTAAGGTTGACAAATACGCGCCAACCGCGTCAGGCGGCGCCACAGCCATGGACACAACACTACCTATTATCGTGCGTTACTGCGGCTCCGACACGCTGGTCACAGCATTTTCAAGCGGCTTCGTACTAAGCCTAATAGCTCCTTTCACAATAATGGCTATAGCCTCTCTTGCTTGAGTTGGTTTCAAGCCCACTACTCTTATAAATTCACGGTGTTTTAGTAGATTTCCATGCAAGCAGAAATTGGAATTATCGGCGGAACAGGTTTCTATGATTCCCATCTTGTCAAGAACGGCAGGGAACTGAAGCTGAGCACGCCGTATGGTCCGCCCTCTGACCTGATTACAGTTGGAGAACTGAAAGGTAGAAAAGTGGCGTTTCTGCCGAGGCATGGAAAGAAACACACGATAAGGCCGACGGAAGTCAACTCGAGAGCCAACATACACGCGCTGAAGGAATTGGGCGTTCAACGTATATTGGCTCCCTCAACGGTCGGTTCTCTGAGAGAGGATTACAAACCTGGAGATCTTGTGTTCGTTGATCAATTCATAGATAGAACGACAAGGCGTGAACAGTCTTTCTACACAGGCCCAAAGGTGTGCCACGTTTCCGTGGCCGAGCCAACATGTCACGAACTAAGGAAGATTTTGACAGGAGTGGCCGAACAAATGAAAATTAGCTATCATAAGACCGGCACTTACGTCTGCGTAGAAGGACCGAGGTTTTCAACGAAAGCAGAGTCGAGAATGTTCAGAAACTGGCGCGCTGACGTAGTTGGCATGACTCTTGTTCCTGAATGTGTGTTGGCCAGGGAAGCCGAAATATGCTATGCGTCAATCGCCACCGTGACTGATTATGACGTGTGGAAAGATTATCCCGTGAGTGCTGGCGAGGTTGCCAGAACCATGAAAGAGAACATCGAAAAAGTCAAGAAACTCGTCGTAGAGACGATAGCAAAAATACCTGAAGAAAGAACGTGTGAATGCAAAGATGCCCTCAAAAACGCGTCGGTCTAAAAACTCGTCCTTAGCCACAGTGAGGTGTCAGGTTGGATCTTAAAAGCATGATAAGAAGGATACCGGAATTCAAGGGTGTAGTCTTTTGGGACATAACGCCGCTTCTGAAAGACAAGGATGCCTTTAGAGAATGCGTCGAACGAATGGCTGACCACTTCATGAACAAGAGAATAGACGTGGTGGTATCGAATGAGGCCAGAGGTTTCATAATCGGAGGCGCCTTAGCATATAAGCTCGGAGTCGGGTTCGTCCCGATTAGGAAGAAGGGCAAATTGCCCTCAAAGACGGTGAACCTAACTTACAACAAGGAATACGAATCGGATACCATCGAGATTCACCAAGACTCTATTGAACCCGGCCAGAAAGTGTTGCTTATAGACGATTTGCTCGCAACAGGGGGAACCATAAAGGCGAACGCCGAGTTGGTTGAGAAGCTTGGCGGACAAATCGTTGGCATGGGCTTTCTCATAGAACTCGAGTACCTGCATGGAAGAAAATACCTCGGAACAAAATACGACATATTCTCTCTGGTAGACTACAAGACAACCGCTGGATAAGCTCAATGCAAACTTAAAAGCAGCCAAGAGTGAAGATTGAATATGGACAAAGTTCCTCTATATCATGTGGACGCTTTTACGAAGGAACCCTTTGCAGGTAACCCTGCAGCTGTTTGCATTCTGGAAAAGCCCTACAAAGACAGCCTACTCAAGTCAATCGCCGCAGAGATGAACCTTTCCGAAACTGCTTTTCTTCAGAAACTCGAACAGAAACCCATCCAAGACTCGCGGCTCTTTTCTCTCCGATGGTTCACGCCGAAGATGGAAGTGAATCTCTGTGGCCATGCGACTCTCGCAACAGCTGCAGCATTGTTTTATGACCTCAAGATTGCAGCAACAGAAGTATCGTTTGAAACGAGAAGTGGAACATTAAGGGCAAGGCTGGAGGACAGGGGAATCCTTCTGGACTTTCCAAGCGATGAAACTGTGCCAGTCTATCCAAGCCAAGATCTTCTAAGCGCCCTAGGCATCAGTGACTTCACGAGCGCGGAATACTCAAGAAAGACGGGGCACCTTCTGATTTTATTACCGAACGAACAGACTCTCAGAAACCTGAAACCCGACTTTGAGCGGACGAGATCTGCGGAGACCAGAGACAAAATAGCAGGAGTCATAGTGACATCAAAAGGCCAAGCACCATACGATTTCATCTCACGCTTCTTCGCACCTTGGCTCGGAATAAACGAGGATTCAGTGACCGGAGCAGCGCACACGGTGCTGGGTCCCTACTGGTCAAAAATGCTCGGGAAAAAAGAAATGCTGGCTTATCAGGCATCACAGAGAGGAGGCGAGGTCATCTTGAAGATCCTGTCACCAGACAGAATCGGATTAATCGGCAATGCGGTCATCGTTTCGAAAGGAGAACTCTATCTGCAATAGCAAAGAATGCCAATTTGAAAGGAACAAGAAAAATCTATCGTGCATGGCGTTCCTAACTTCTTAGAAGAACGTTTTTGCATGCACTCATACTAACCTAGGGGAAAACCATCAGTCACCAAAGACAAAGCAAACATTGCACGTTAAACCAACTGATAACCAAAAGCCTAAACAACGCATGCTTCGCGTGCCTTGTATAGGAACTTGACATATTTGGGTTTTCGCAACTTCGTTTATTAGATTTCTGAATAGTCTAGGAAGCTAGAAGGGGAGAAGGCGTTTGTCTCGTAGTGAAATCCTAAGCTTGCTAAGTCGGAAAAAGAAGCTAAGAAGCAAGGACTTCTTCGAGCTTTACGACGTCATTTGGCAAGGCACAGCTCCCATCAAGTACAAGAACCCCGACCATGCCCTGCGCGAACGACTGGAAATGATTGCGAAGCAATACCGTGGCCCTCCGTTTTGATTATCCCGCATGCAATAGTACCTTTGGCGTTACATGCATTTCTGGGTTGTTTCTGCAAAGAAGTTTTGAGGCTCTTGGTGCGGTCGCCGGGATTTGAACCCGGGATCGCAAGCTTGGAAGGCTTACACTCGCCTTAGAAGGCTTTTGTGTCCTAAACCAGTCTAGACGACGACCGCTCTTATGCTGCAGTAGATTAGCTAGGGGCATAGATATTTCTTTTCGGTCTAATGTGGTTTCTCGTCGGGTTTGAAGAGTGTTTTCTCATGTTTAGGTCTTGGCTTAAAGCTGCCATGATATTTTGGCATCGTAGTTTTTTGTCGTTCCAGATTCTTTATTCTGGCGTAGAGTCTTGAGGCCTTAGTTTTTGAAGGTGTTTTGGGCTTGGGAATTCGCACGCGAACGGGCGTGAAGGGCTTCTTTATTTCGATGGTTTTTCTTCTTTTCAATGCCGTCTCTCTGACTTTCTTGAAGATCACATAGCCTTCCTTCAGGTTTACTTCGCGCACTTCCCAACCCGCTTCCAGCCACCCTTTAGCGTGTGGACTGCTGGAAAGGTTGTCCCACCATTTTTCACTACGATAGGCGCTCATCGGCAAGTTCTCACCGATTATGCCGTCGATTCGCGCGAAGCTAAGCTTGACTATGCTGGTGAAAGCGCCCCTGAACCTCAGATAGCCCGTTAATCCATTGTATCGGGACATGATTCTCGGCGCAACCGTCCTTCGCGCACAATTCAAACACAGCAGCCTCGTAGGGTCGCCTGTGGAGACTTCTGGAACCATACAGTCCCTGCAGTAGAGCCTCCCACATCTGTAGCATCGTTTGAGGTAGCTGTACGAGAGAACCCTGCCGCATAAGCCGCACTCGTCCTTGAACGGCATCCCAATCACCGATAACACGCAAACAATACATGGTAAATAAGCAAGGGTTTTTGATATAGACTTCGCCAAACTAGTTCGAATGTCCTAGGTTATCGCAAGACTTATAGACATAGAGCCAAGAAAACAAATCGAGGGTCCAGTTGCTTTTCAGTGAATACTTGCATGAGAAAGCAGAAGAGTCGCGGCACAACGAAACCATCAGCTACCTCATAATAATCACCGGTTCAGTGTTCTTCGTAGGCGGCCTGCTTGAAACAATCATCACAACTTTGATAGTTGATTCGAATCTGGACTGGTTTCTGATATTTCCTTATCACTTCACGCCCCAACCGGACAGCCTTCTCGGCACTTCATTAACCTCCGTGGGCATAGTCCTGATTATTCTGGGAATGGTTCTGGCAGTCCATTATGCGAGAGAGAGATCATGGTACATGAAAGAGCTTCAGAGGGCACATTCAGTAGAAGAACAGAAGCTCAGAACAGAAAAGAAAAACGAGCAGAAGCAGGTCGATTGAAACAACAGAAGAGAAGGCTAATAGTCTCGGGGAAGAACCCTAACCTTTAATGACCGCTATTGGAACTAGCCTAGCAACTTTTGTGGCTATCCCGACTTTATCGCTTACCTCAACAACCACGTCAACGTTCTTGTAGGCAGGATCTGCTTCCTCAGCCAATACAACGGGACTTGCAGCTCGTACATAGATTCCCCGTTTCTCCAGAGCTCTCTTGACGTCTCCGCCGTAGAAGTTTCTTTTTGCGGCGCTTCGGCTTAACATGCGACCGGCACCGTGGGCAGTAGAGCCGAAGCTCACTTGCATGGCCCGCTCCGTTCCCACCAACAGCCAAGAGCTCGTGCCCATGCTTCCAGGTATAAGCACAGGCTGACCTACAGAACGATACTCTGCAGGTATTTCCGGATGGCCTGGTGGAAACGCGCGTGTCGCACCTTTTCGGTGAACCCAAACCTTCTTCTGGTCGCCATTGACCTTATGGTTTTCTATTTTTGCAATGTTGTGAGCCACGTCGTAGACGAGTTTCAACCCGAACTTCTCGGGGTTTTCTCTGAAAACCTGCTGGAAGCTCTGTCGAACCCAGTGCAGTATCGTCTGCCGATTGACGAATGCGTAGTTGACGGCGCAAGCCATTGCTTGATAATAGTCTTCTGCTTCCTGGCTTTTTCCAGGCGCGCAGGCCAGTTCCCTGTCGGGCAGGACTATTTTGTACTTTTGAACTGCTCTCTCCATGACTCGAAGGTAGTCCGAGCACACTTGATGCCCAAAACCCCTTGAGCCGCAGTGAATCATTACTGTCACTTGGCCCTCATGTTCGACCCCGAAGGTCTTGGCTGTCCGCGAATCGTGTATTTTGTCCACTTTCTGGATTTCTAGGAAGTGGTTTCCCGAGCCTAGAGTGCCAATCTGGGTTAACCCTCTGTTCTTTGCGTTCGAGGAGACTTTGTCGGGGTCGGCGTTTTTCATGCAACCGTTTTCTTCGCAGTGCTCAGCATCTTCAGGCCAGCCCAGTCCCTTCTCAATCGCCCAGGGAACACCTCTAGCAGTGAGCGTGTCCAAATCGTGTTGCGAAACCTTGAAGTCCTTTCGACGGCTTCCAAGTCCGCATGGAACGTTGTTGAAAATGGCGTCCACAAGCTGCCCGAGTTTCGGTCTAATGTCCTGTTCAGAAAGATTCGTCGTGACAAGTCGGACCCCACAGTTGATGTCGTAGCCCACCCCGCCCGGGCTGATTACACCTTCGTCAAAGTCCGTCGCGGCTACTCCACCTATAGGGAAGCCGTAGCCTTCATGTCCATCGGGCAAGGTAATCGAGTACTTGTATATGCCAGGCAAGTGTGCAACGTTTGCGCACTGCTGAAGCGTTCTGTCTGTCTGCATCTTGTCCATCAACTCCTTATTTGCGAACACGATGCCAGTCACGCGCATGCCCGGCCTGTACTTTGGAATGCGCCAAGAATAGTCGTCTATCTTTTCAAGCGGAATTCTCTCTGGAGGAGCACGTCCGCTTCCCTCTTCCAATTTTCTCCACCTACTACACAAAAAGTAAAGACGCGCAAATATAAACCATCTTGACTCTTAGCGGCAGGCTAGGGTTTCACAGTACCGTACTTCTCGGCGAACTGCATGAACCCTTGGACGCTGTTGCCAAGAACGGTCTCATTCAAAACAGGGTGAGCCTCAATGAATTTCAGAGCCTTTCGAACCTGACTGTCCCTTTCAATAATCCTTCGGCGCACTTCTTCCAGGCTCTGTTTTTCCTGTACGCCTCGGCGCGCAACTTCTGCCCACAAACGCAGTTGGTCAGCGTACGCCCGAAGTCTTTCAACGGGGTTGGATGCGCTCCCAAAATGACTGTAGTACAGAGCTTTCGGCCTCAAGCCTTCCAGCTTATCCAATGCGGTTAATGCACCGTCAAGTCGGAACGGTGCAGGTGTGGTAGGCACGATTGCATCAAGTTCCCTCAGATAGATTCCAGCGGCATCTCCGGGAAAGACCCCGCGCCCAAGAGTTTCGTAGTAGCTCTGATGATGCGAAGCATGTCCAAGTGTCTCTACAACCGTCAAACTGACACCTTTTCCAAGGTCAAACGTCGCACCGTCCTCCGTACCGATAATTCTCTCGGGCGAAACGGGTTCGGGTTGGCCATAGAAATCTGCTATCGTGCCGAGAACCTCCCTCGATTGTTGCCAAAGCTTCTCGGGGTTTGCCAGATGAGGTGCACCTCTCGGATGTACGATGACCTTCGCGCCAGGCAGACTCTTCAACAAAGTTCCGACACCTCCACCGTGGTCAAGGTGAATGTGAGAAACCGCAACGTACGCCACGTCTTCAGGTTTGACGCCTGCTTTTTCGAGACCAGAGAGAAGATTGGGCACAGAAGACGTTGGACCGGTCTCGATGATTGCGGCTCTTTTCCCCTTCAGCACATAGCTTGCAATGAAGTTTTCAAAACCAGCCGTTTCGACATCAATCAAGTAGACATGTTCCTCAAGTCTTGTCACGTGCATCTGTTACGTCATCCGCCTATTTCGGTTAAAACCTAGCCACTGCTTGCCGCTTAAACGTTTTCATGAAAAGAACATAGAGCCAAAGTGTCTTTCTATTTGCGGGGTTTCCTTTTCAGGTCCTGCTCCTCTTCGACCTCAGGGTCAGGATCTTCGGCTCCTAGGAGGAGTCTAAGTGACCTCACTTCTTCTCTCAGCATCCCGACCTCACTTTCCAGAGCCTTAGCCTTCGAGTCCGCCATCTTCTTGAGCTCATCAATCTCCAGCAGAAGATTCTTGCGTTCATTTTCTAGGTTTTTGACTCGTTCAACCATGCTTTTGAGATCGTTCATCAAGTCTGTGTGCTCCTCTCTCCCTGTTCTGCTTCTACTTCCTGTTTCGGCACATTTTAAGTTTTTGGAACAGAGTTCTAGGGTTTTCTTATATGTCAAGGATGAATTTCAGCGTCACTCTTTCGGCCTCTTTGAAGATCTCCATGCGGTGATAGGTAACGGCTTTGACGCCTACCTTCTGCAGGTGCCTCTTCGCGTTGAACTTTTCTCCCCATATCCTTGCTTCAAGTTTGAAACCTTTCGCGGAATGCTCGATCTGCAGGACTCTGAATTTGGAGTAGAGCATACGGTGCGTCTCGGATCTTATGAGCAGTGCCTCAAGCCAACTGTAGAGCAGACTGTACTCATCCTCAGCTTCAACCTGTACAGAATCCTCAATCTTTGAATCGACCGTTTCAACCTCAGTCATCACATCAAACATCGCAACAGCAGCATTCTCAAAAGCCTCAGCCAAATCCTTACCGTAAGCAGCTACGTAAGCGTCTGCTGTGTGCTCAAGAAACTCATAAGCCTTTTTGCCATCCAACGATCTGACCGTGAGAATAATGATGTGTCCAGTTTTAAAATGGTTTGCATCATGTTGAAAGTGAAAAGACTTAATTCAGGTCTCTGCCAAGTTGGCTCACAGTCCAGGAGGCAAAAGGGAGATTGAAAACAGAAGCCCACACTCTGAAAATAGGCTTGGCTTACTTTGTCATCGCCTCTGCCGTTCTTCTGATCGCCTATGTTTTTCCTGGACAAGACGAATCCTTGAGTTCAGTTCCGATTCTCGTCTCGCTATTCTCGCTGATTCCACTCTACGCATGGTTCAGAACGTACAAAAGGAAGAGAGAGCTTTCCAAAGATCTAATTGCAACATACAAAGGCGAAGCCGTTTTCTGGGTTTTCGCACTTTTTCTTCTGGCAATGTTTGTTCGAATCCCATCGGTGCTGATTTTCGGTGTGCCTTTTGAAAAGACTCCCGTAATTTTCCTCACAATCTCAACAATAGTCGTAATCGAAAAAACTAACCCTGCTACGTTCGGTTTCACAACGAGAAAACTTGGGAAATCGCTTCTTTACGGAGTGTCCTTCTTCCTCACGTTGAACATTCTGGCAACTGTGACCAGTTATCTGCTCATCTATAATCTCACGAGTAAGATAGCGTTTGAAACTTTCAACCCTATCGTTTTCTTGTCTGTGCTGCCTTTCATGACTCTGTGTGTGGGCATTTGTGAGGAGGGACTCTTCAGAGGGTACATTCAGACTCATCTTGGAAAAGTCTTCACGGTAACGGGCGCCATTTTTGCTCAAGCGGTTCTTTTCGGAGCATGGCATTTCATATGGAACCTCTCACCTTTCGACCCGTTCAGCATGGTGCAGTACGTTTTGACCACATTTTACATCGGCTCATTCTTCGGCTATTTCTACAGCAAAACAAGAAACCTGACCCCTCTCATTCTTGCCCACGGACTCTGGGACAGCGTTTCACTCGGAATAGTTGAAAACCAGCCGGCATTCGAAGCCCTTGCAAAAACGTCGTCATTGGCCCAACTGTTAGTCTTCGTTTTGCCGTACGCGGTTGCGGCTCTACTGACCTATGTCTTCATACGCTACCTTGTGAAAAAGTTGGATAGCAACTAGACCGCGTTCCCACCGAGAGAAGCAAGAGACTCAACGATTTTCTTCACAAAGAACGTGCATTTCAGTTCAAAGATATCCTCTTCATAGGCTCTCCTGCGCTGTTCTTCATCCGAAAGGTCGAACCCGATGAGCCCTCGACACATGACGGTTCCGTTCTGTTTCTCGAATGTTTGGTAGAGCTTTCTCGCAAGTTCGGAGGCCTTAGAACGTTTTTCCGCTGAAGGCTCGTTGGTTCCGTACTTTATTCCGATGGCCATCAAACCTCCGGTCAGAGCCCCACAGACGGAACCACACCTTCCCATCCCTCCCCCAAAAGCAGTTGCAACCCTGGGCACCAGCTCACTTTTGCAGCCCCAATGCTCAAACATCGTAAGCAGAACACTTTGGGAACAATTGTACCCATCATCCCTGAAATGTCTTACAGCTCTTTCTGCAAGAGAGGTTTCATCTTCCATCAATGTCGCATCCTTCTCTTCACCTCAGGATCTGACACACGTCAAAATATGCCTTATGGGAACTGCTTCATGTTTGGCACGTCACGTTTGTTAAGATTAATTGAATGCCAAGACCTTGCACGTTGATCGGCGCGCGCCATGCGTCGTCGTTCGTCGTTAACAAAAATAATTGGGGGGGTAAAGTTTCATCCAACCCAACTACTTCCTACGGTCACCCACCTCACTCTGTGACCACCTGCTCCACTCTGGTAACCCGCATTCCTACTCTACACCTACCTATACCTACCCATACAACACACACGCACACGGAGTGAGTGAAGAAAACTAAATATCTCTCAAGTCAAGATAAGCTGGGCAGAAGTCTTTGTTAGCCGAATCATCCTTACAAACTGATCTTGAAAGAGTGGCGAAAGAATTAGGAGCGGATGTATTTGGAATTGCAGACTTAACAATCGCTCAGGATTTTGTGTGTAAGCAGGGTGGAGAATACTTAAGAAAGTTTTCTAGGGCTATATCAATCGGCATTTGCCTATTAGATGCAGTTGTTGACGAGCTGTACAACCATGAAGATCCGGCAGTCACTCATACCTATACAGCACTTTACAGCTCTGTTAATTCGCGTTTGGACCATGTTGGTTTGTTGTTAGCAAAAAGAATTCAAGAGAAAGGTTACAAAGCTTACGCTATACCTGCTTCTCAAACGGTTGATTCGAACAAGCTCATTGGAGTATTTTCTCACAAGCTTGCAGCAGACCTGGCTGGTTTAGGTTGGATAGGCAAAAGTTGCCTTTTAATTACACCAAGCTACGGTCCAAGAGTAAGGTTTGCAACTATCCTCACAGACGCGCCTCTAAAAGCAGGTTCTCCAATTGGTGAGAAGTGTAATGATTGTAGAGAATGTATGGATATTTGCTCCGTCAAAGCATTCACTGGGGCCTCATTTAATCCTTCAGAGCCTAGGGAAGTCAGGTTTAATGCCCATTTATGCAGGAGTTATCGTAAGAAGAGAGAAGAAAAGTTAGGAGAAGGGTTCTTATGCGGTTTATGTGTATATACATGCCCTTACGGACGGTCCAACAAAAGCTTGCCTTAAACTGAGTTTTTAGTGCGCGCTCATCGTAAATATCCGCACTTTTTATATGGCAACTGTCAGCGTAGCTATGTAGGAAGCGAGAGCGGAGAATCAAATTGTGAAGGAGAAGAAGAACGACTGCCAGTACTTTAAGAATGGCAATTTGTGTGCTGCTGTACTGGAGAATGAAGAGGCAAAAGCAGCGAGACGGCTCACCTGCGAGAACGACGAAGAAACTGCATGTTGCTATTTGTGTAGTTTTCAGAAGACATGCGACATAAGTTGCAGATACCTAGGTGAGAATCAAAGTGAACCCGAACGCAAGGGGAAGGAAGAGAAGGTTGCTGAGAGCGAAAGTCCACGAGTCTTGAGATGTCATTCGTGTGGGTTAAAGATGCGTCCAGCGCGAACGAAGCTGAGAATTGGAGGGTGGGAAGGGATAACGAAGACAGCGGTACGTCAAATCTTTGGGGAAGGGGTTTCTGAATTGGGTGAAATGGACGAGGAATTGTTACCCATCATCGTCTATCTCTGTCCGAAATGTGGCCGAATGGAATTGGTAGCTGAAGAAAAGGCAAAGGAGAAGCTGCTAAGATTGTTCAATCTGAGTCTAATGTAGCATGAGCCTAGCGCGCGCGCTAAAACGCTGACTAAAAGTAGCTCGGAGACAATGAGAAGCCAAGTACGAGCGCATGAACTGAAAACCGCTATGACTACCGACTTCATAACACAACATCATAACTACCACAAAAACAGAAAGGTAGGGGGATCATCGTTGAAGCTTTACGGCAAGACAACGATGCCGAGGTTTTTGAGCCTTGAAAACACGACTTGAGCACTGAAGAAAGAGGCTCAAAATCTAATTGTCTTTCTTCTGAAGAGCGCGCGGTGCTAGGAATTGATGTAATCTCGTATTAAGCTACTTAGGAGGTTACGCCTCGAAAAAATGAGGCTAGAAGCATTTTGGTATTTTCTTGATTGCAGCCACGACGAGCTTCACAGTGTTCTCTACATCTGACAGGCTCAGAAGCGATGTTGCGCTATGAATGTAACGTGTTGGTATGCAGATGCTGCAGCTGGGCACTCCTTCTTTTGCGAGGGACATGCGTCCGGCGTCTGTTCCTCCGGCCAAGCCTGTTTCAAGCTGGTATGGGATCTTATTCTCTTCCGCGACTCCTGTCAGCAATCGCAGCACTTTTGGATGGGATATGTGGAGAGCATCGGAAATTAACAACGAGGGGCCTTTCTTGAGTTTTGATGGTGCTTCAGCTTCTTTGACTCCTGGGATGTCACCCGCCACTGTAACATCAAGCGCAAGCCCAACATCGGGATAAATGCCAAACGCGGAGGTCGTCGCTCCCCTGCACCCAACTTCCTCCTGCACTGTCCCAACGGCGTACACGGTGCACTCCGTCTTCGGTAAGCGCTTCAGAACTTCAATCATCGCCGCGCATCCGACCCTATCATCAAGCGCTTTGCCAATAACGATGTCCTTGTTCATAGAGGCAAACTTCACATCAAACTCTACCACGTCGCCTATTCTTACACCCATTTTCTTTGCTTCTTCCTGGCTACCAGCCCCAATGTCAATGAACAACTCATCATAAGGGATGACTCTCTTGCGTTCGTCCTCCTTCTGTATGTGCGGAGGTTTTGAACCTACAATCCCGTGAAGAGACCCTTTCTCGGTATGCACCATCACCTTCTGCGCCAGCAGGACACGGTCGTCTATCCCACCCATCTTCGCAAACTGAATGAAACCTTCTTTCGAAATCACCTTCACCATCAAGCCTATCTCATCCATGTGTCCCGCAAGCATCACTCGGGGGGCATTTTTCGCGCCTTCCTTCACTCCTATTACGTTGCCTAACCTGTCCTCCGTGACTTTATCCACACATGGTTTCAGGAATTTGTGCATCAGAACCCGAACTTCCTCTTCCCTGCCCACGACTCCGCAGGCATTAGAGAGTTTTTCCAGCATCTCTATAGACAACATGGCTACATCTCTTAATGGTACCTAGAATTCTTGCGTTTCATATTAAACAATTGCGGTATTTCTCTCCACTTGCAATACACCACACGTGTCAAACAAACCTGAAAAAAAGTCGCATACACGATAATCAAGCTGCTGCTTTCATGCTCAAACCTTTTGTGCGGCTCAACACATTCTCAGTCGTGGTCGAATGCGCAAAACTCAGGCGATAAGCCTAACTGCCACGTTCCCAGCCCTGCACGCGGTGCTCGGTTTTCTCTCGCTCGGAATCGGGTGGCGCAAGAGCGCGCGCGCACGAATAAATCCTCACGCAAATTCTCTCATGACCAACAGCAACTTTTAAACGTGCAAGCATGGCAATGACAATTGACGCAGGGTCAAGACTTGGCAGATAAACAGTGTGTGAAAATCGGTATCTTCAAGTGTGGTAACATAGGATCTTCACCTCTTTTCGAACTTCTTCTAGACGAGCTGGCAGACCGCCAGGACATAAAAGCCAGAATTCTTTCCATAGGTTCAAAGATGGCTGTGGAAGATGTTGAAGAAACATTGCCTAAGATATTCGAACTTGACCCTCAACTTCTAGTTCTCATATCCCCCAACCCGGCGATACCTGGCCCAGCAAAGGTGAGGGAGAAATTCTCAAGCAGCGGTTTGCCCAGCGTGATAATTTCTGACGCACCCGCAAAACGAATCAAGGCTGATCTCGAGAAACAGAACGTTGGCTACATAATCATTACGGGCGACCCACTTATCGGAGCAAGAAGAGAATTCCTGGATCCTGTAGAAATGGCAATTTTCAATTCAAACATCATAAAGGTGTTGGCTATCACGGGCGTGTACAGAATAATCCATCAGGAAATCGACAAACTAGTTCATTCAATCAAGTCTGGACTCGGGCCAGTTTTGCCAAGGTTGGTTGTCGATGTGAATACCATCCGAGACAATTCAGATTTCACAAATCCATACGCACGAGCAAAAGCGATGGCTGCATACGAGCTGACTGAAAAAATTGCTGAAGTCAACTTTCAAGCTTGCTTCATAGAAAAAGAAAGTGGAAAGTATATACCACTAGTGGCCTCTGCCCATGAAATAGCTCAGATAGCCGCTAGACTGGCTGAAGAAGCCAGAGAAATAGAGAAATATGGTGACACAGTCGTGAGGAGGCCTCATTCTAAAGAAGGGAAACTCAAGGTCAAATCCAAGTTAATGCTTCCCCCGTCTTTGGAAGATGAACCTAGTAAAAGACTCATGAAAGAGTAGGATTCGCCTCGAAGAACTGGCATATATCGTATATAGAGATATATAACGTATTTCGGCTAGGTACATAAACTCCACATCCTACGCATATGACGGGGACCATGATATGAAAACTCTTGAAATCGCACCCTTAAAAGAAAAGAAGCGCGCGCGCTAAGATTATTTAAATGTTAGATGCGCATAGCACTCCATACCGTGCGGTTTCAAAACACTTTTTTCACTTCTGCGCTGCTGGTAAGAGGGGGGCAAAGTTCTTCTCAGCGTTTTGCTTTTTTAAAGCGGACAGCTTTATGATTTCCTCTTTGTTGACATCTCCATTGGTAAAACCAATCCCATCTAAGAGTTTCTTTCCTACGTCTGATCTCACTATCACCGTTGAATATCCGTCTGGGCTCCCTACCGATCCAATAGAAACATCGGCAAGCTTAGAAACGAAGTCATCGCAAAAAGCGCATCCCTTTTCGACGGCTTTGCCAAGGTCTCTTACACGGCATGAATATTCTTTTCCATCAACCTGCACTATGAATTTTCCTTTATGTATCTGCGTTTTCTCTGATTTGTCCAAATCAACACCCAACAACTTTTTTGTCTCTTCTTTCAACTTTTCGTAGACAAAGGCTTCATAGCAAAACAACCCTAATATGGTGATTTCCACCGTCGGGAAATCACGCAGCAAAGTTTGCTGTATCTCCCTTACTGCTCGAACCTCACAAGGGGGGCCAACAATGGCAATCTTCCTCTTTCCTTTTTCCATCAACCCCGCCAACTTTGACATCATTTTCACCCTTTGATATTTCGTCCCTCGCGCTTTCATTATCTCATCGATATTCTCCGCTATGATTGCCTGTGCTCTATAACCGTCTTTTCGCTGGACGACGATGGCTACATCAAACATGCCCCTCTGCATGCCAGAAATGAGTAGCGCAGTAGCCATTCCGCCATCTTGCCCCTTTACTGAGCTTTTTGCCGCCAGTATGTCATTATGGACGCCGAGATACTCATCTCTTGTTCCTCTCAAAAATCCATCCTCTACTTTTCTTTTGTCTTCTTCCAACATTGGATACGTGTTTATCCGTATTTTCCTAGATCCCGTTGGGCAAACCCTAGCGCAGGCTCCGCAGGCGATGCAATCATCAGATAATGCATGATAGGGAGCGGTGACTTCTCGCATTACGCCTCGATTTGCAAAGTTAATAGCGGATACCCCAACCAATTCTTCACAAACACGAGCGCACAAGCCACAAAGGATACAATCCTCCTCCTCGTCTCCTATCCAAAGACTCGGTTGCCGAATGTCATACGCCCGTGCCAAATCCTGTATCTTGTTCACTTTTGGACATCGAGCTAATAGCAGCTCAAGAAGCATTTTACGAGTTCTCATAACCTTTTCAGATTTTGTATCAACTATGAGTCCTTCTTCAACAGGGTAATTGCAGGAAGTCACAATCCTTTTCCTTCCCCGCTTGTCTGTCATTTCCACAGAACATAAGCGGCAAGCACCAAAAGGAGAAAGAGCATGACAATAACACAATGTAGGAATATCAATGCCAACTTTTTTTGCCGCTTCCAAAATAGTTGTTTCTTCTTTGGATGTTACTTCTCTACCATCTATTTTCAATGTTATCTCTTTCACTTCCATTGTAGCTCACAATCCTTTACTCACTCTTGCCTTTTCCCACTCTTTTTTATTAGTCTCCCTTCTTCTGGAAGAGGCAGGGGAACCGGTTCACCAGATATTCTTTGCACCGCCCTAAAATTAGGCGGGCACACATCATAACAAGTGCCACATTTCGTGCATTTTGATTGATCAATCACGTGAATCTTCATCTTTTCTCCAGTAATTGCGCTTGCTGGACAATTCCTAAAGCAAAGCATGCATGCATTGCACTTCTCCGGGTTAATGTAATAAGATATTAGTTCTTTGCATACTAACGCAGGGCATCTCTTTTCCTTTATGTGCGCTTCATATTCGTTTCTGAAATGACGAATGGTGGTTAACATGGGATTCGCAGCTGTTTGTCCTAAAGCACAGAGAGAAGCAACGCTTGTTACGTCTGCTATCTCCCCAAGTTTCTCGATATCTCCTTCTTTTCCTTTGCCAGCAACAATATCGTTCAATATCTTCCTAGCCTGCTTCAAACCTTCCCGACAAGGCAAGCATTTGCCGCAGGATTCATCGCAAAGGAAATTGACGAAGTAGCGAGCCACATCTACCATACACGTATCTTCATCCATTACGACCATTCCACCAGAGCCCATAATCGAACCTAACTTGGTAAGCACGTCAAAATCCACAGGAGAATCAAGATACTGCTCAGGAATGACGCCGCCAGAGGGCCCACCAGTTTGAACAGCCTTAAACTTCTTCCCACCTCGAATCCCACCGCCTATCTTGTAGATGATATCTCTCAACGACATCCCAAAAGGAACCTCAACCAAGCCAGTGTTGTTCACTTTGCCCACCAAAGAGAATATCTTAGTGCCCTTGCTACCTTCAGTACCAATGGATCCGAACCATTCAGCACCGTTATTAATGATAAGAGGTATATTCGCCCATGTCTCAACATTATTTAATGCGCTCGGCTTATCCCAAACTCCTTTTTCGGACGTGTGGACATACTTAGGCCTTGGCTCTCCCACTCTACCTTCTATTGCCGTCATCAGGGCGCTCGACTCGCCTGACACAAATGCTCCAGCCCCCCTATGGATCTTAACCTTGAGATCAAACCCTGAGCCAAGAATATCTTTGCCTAGCAGGCCATACTTCTCAGCTTGTCTTATAGCTATACCCATGTTTTCCACCGCAAGAGGATACTCTTGGCGTACATAGACAAACCCCTCGTGCGAGCCAATAGCGTAAGCTCCAATAACGAGTCCTTCAAGTATGCAGTGCGGATTTCCCTCCATCAATGCCCGGTTCATAAAAGCTCCAGGATCGCCCTCGTCACAGTTGACGATGACGTATTTAGGCTCTCCAAGCGCGTCACGTGTGGACTCCCACTTTCGGTACGTTGGAAAGCCACCTCCACCACGACCACGAAGATTGGCTCTTTTAACTTCTTCAACTACTTGCTCAGGTGTCATTTGAAAAATAGCCTTGGCCAACGCTGAGTAGCCACCAAGCGCGATGTAATCTTCTATCTTTTTAGGGTCGATCTTAGCATTATTATCCAAAAGAAGCCTGTTTTGATACTTGTAAAATGGGACCTCAGACAGACGCTTTGCTGTTTTAGCAGTTACAGGATCAATGTAAAGCAACCGTTCAACGATCTCTTTACTAATCAAAGTTTTCGATACGATTTCGGGCACATCGGTCGACTTTACTCTAAAATAATAGATTTCTTCAGGATAGATAACGACTCTTGGACCTTTTTCGCAGAAACCTAGGCAACCTGTTTCTTTGACACCGATTTTACCTTCCAAGCCCTGCCTCTTAATCTCTTCCCCAAATGCTATGAGAACTCCTTTCACACCAAGAGCCTCGCAACCTGTGCTCACACATACTGCAACAGCAGGTCTTTTAGGATCTCTTTTAGCGAGTATGTCCTTCCTGAATCTTTCCAGATCAGAAGGAGATTTCAATTGCTCCATGACTTTTCATTCCCTTCACTAATTATAACTGGACAGCATCTTCGCAATATTTGCGGATGAGAGCCTTCCATAATATTGGCCATCTATTTCGACGACCGGCCCTAGGGCGCAGCAACCTAGGCAGTTAACGGTCTCTAAGGTAAACTTACCGTCGCTTGTGGTATCGCCAGCCTTAATGTCCAGTTTGCGCTCTACGGAATCCAGAATTCTTGGTGAATCTCGCACATAACAAGCAGTGCCGAGGCATACCCTAATTAGATGGCGACCTCTCGGCTTGAGACTAAGTGCCTTGTAAAAACTCGCAACCCTGTATATCTGGCTTACTGGAATCTGGAGCCTCTCGTTTATTCTTGTTATCGCTTCCTTTGGTATCCAGTTGAACTCACGCTGTATGTCTAGAAGTAATTGTATCAAAACTCCTTCTTCATTTATGTATTTGTTTATGATGTCATCAATTCGATCCATAATCATGTCTGTCTCAACTACCTTATGGTAGAAAGTAATCAGTCACCTTTCTCATGGATAAAGTTTTCTTCTTCCTCATACTATGTCCCTTTTCCATTCGAGCTTTCATCGGAATATACACTATTTCTCACGATTAAATATGACATACGTCATGCTCTTAAACATTTTTCGAACGCCATAAAACACCCATTATCATTTGGTGACTTGGACGGATGGACGTTCACGATATTACATTCTCACAAGGGACAAGAAATCCTCGAGGGCGCCGAAGAAGCTGCATTGCTCAAGAAAGACCTTCAAAAAATGAAAATTTGATATGTGTGAAAACAACGCGCGCTAGGCATTTTCCAAGTCTGATGACACGTGCGGATAAATACTCTTCAAAACCAATCTTAGCAGAGCAACTCCAGATTCCATTATGAGAACAATAGCACTCGTCAAGAGAGCTGCCGAAGAACCGAGGGGAATATTCGACCATTAGGTAGCCTATCAAAAAGCCAAGAAGGCAATAGTTGAGAAGCTGGAGAAGAAGAAACATGTTGAAAGCGCCTGAGAAGCAATGCTGCCCTAACTCATGCCCTTTCTAATGTCTAGAGCAACTTTATCCAATTCTTTTTTGCCCGGTCTTAACCTGCTATGAGGTCCGAATCTGATTCCGAAACCGTCCCCTCTGAACATGGGAATAACGTGTAAGTGAACGTGCAACACCTCCTGACCAGCGACTTCACCATCTGCCAAATGGAAGTTCACACCTTCACACTTCAACCCCGACCGCCTGAGACCCCCGGCAACTCGCATCGCAACCTTGAACAGCCGTGCCCCAGCTTCTTCATCAAGCTCAGCCAGGCTTGAATAGTGTCTTCTCGGAATCACGAGCACATGATCAGGATTGACGGGTTGGATGTCCATGAACGCTAAGACTGTCTCATCAGAATAGACCTCGCTTGCTCGACTGTCTTTTCGGACTATCCGGCAGAAAACGCAGTTCTCCAACTTTTGCGCCCGAGAAGACAGTTTTTCCTCAGATTTATATGCGTGTTCATCGCGAACGCTTTAACGTGATTTGAAAAACATGGTGCACGAGAAAGCGAAAGGGGTTTAAAGTTCACCTAGTAAAGATTGATTGTCCGTTCATGATTCGCTTGTGGTTTGACAAGGGTACAATCCTTCTGCGCGGGGAAGTCGGCACACCATACGGCAAATGGGATCCCAGAGTTGACTCTTACAGAATCAAAGCTATGCACTACGGGGACGTGTTGGCTTACTTGAAGGAAAGCAAGCTGGCTTTTCAAGACGATGTCCCAAATCTTCCCCCGATTGAACATCTGAACCCCACCGTTGAGCTGCGGTCCTACCAGAAAGAAGCCTTGGACAAGTGGCGCCAAGCCAACATGCGCGGGATCCTCGTCCTGCCTACAGCAGCGGGCAAAACCTACGTGGCACTGAAAGCCATAAGCCAATTAGAAAAGCAGACTCTAATTGTTGTCCCAACCTTGGACCTCATAGACCAATGGCGAAAACGACTCTCGGACCATCTGAACACGGAAGCCGGAGCCGTCGGCGGAGGCGAAAACACTGTGAAAATGATAACCGTCTCAACCTACGACTCGGCTTATCTTCAAGCAGAAACACTCGGGAACCGCTTCCTGCTCATAGTCTTCGACGAAGTTCACCACTTGGCTTCACCGAGCTACATGCAGATCGCCGAAATGTACATCGCACCTTACCGCATGGGTTTGACAGCCACATACGAAAGAAGCGACGAAAGACACGAACTCTTGCCACGCCTAGTCGGAGACCCCGTCTACACTGTGGGCGTGGAAGAATTAGCCGGAGAGCACCTTTCACCCTACACTTACGAGAAAATCTTCGTTGAACTAACCCCTGAAGAACAACGGGCCTACGACAATAATATGGCCACCTTCAGGTTTTACCTAAGAGAAAAGGGCATCGTCCTCCGAAGCCCCGAGGACTTCCAAAAGTTCATCATGACCACGGGCAGAGACCGCCGTGCACGTGAAGCTCTACTGTCCCGGAACCGTGCGCTAAAAATCGCACTCAACTCAGAAGCAAAACTACGACTCTTGGCACGACAACTCGAAGCCAACAGAAACGAAAAGACACTGATTTTCACACTTCATAACGACCTCGTCTACGCCATCAGCCACAGATTTCTGATACCCGCCATCACCTACCAGACGCCCAAGGAAGAGAGAAGGGAAATTCTGGAAAACTTTCGAAAAAGCGAGTACAAAGCCATAGTCACCTCCCAAGTCCTCGACGAGGGCGTAGACGTACCAGACGCTTCAGCCGGCTACATACTAAGCGGGACAGGAAGCACAAGAGAGTACATCCAGAGGCTTGGAAGACTCTTGAGAAAAGTAGAAGGCAAGAGAGCCAAGCTCGTGGAAATCGTGTCCAAAGAAACAGTTGAAGTAGGAATAAGCCGCAGAAGAAGACACAAGAAGCCCATGGAGACCTGAGACGTGCTTCCGAGCGAACTACTAGCAGTTTGGAAGAGAAAGGGCGACATTTGGCCAAGGTACGCAAGAGCGACCGAAGACGCCATGGAAGTAGCCAACAGCCTCATCAAAGCCTACCGAGACCACGTTGGCGAAAAGAAAAGCATCCTAAAAGCGTTCGCCGCCGAGCTTGAGGATGAGGGGCACGAATACCGCTTCGTCAGGGGGCTAGCCTATCTCTTGGACAGAAGAAGCAGGTTCAATTGCAACGACAAAATCAGCCCAGTAGAACTGAGACGAAGGATTTTTCAGGAAACTGGAAAACTAGGACTCGCAACCACCCTAGAAAAAAGAAAAAAAATAACCGAAATCGTTGCCTCAGAACTGAAGATAACATCCCAAACCGTCGACGACTTCCTCTACGCCGATCTCGACAATGAACTCGTCCTTGAAGAATTCGAACCGCCGACACCGGACGAGCTTCTCAAAGAGTACAACCTCAGCCTCACGCAAACGCTCCTCTTCGACTCAACGGAACTCAGCTTCACTGCTTCAGGCAACTGGCAGAGAATATTCCACACCGTGAAAAGACTAGGACTAATCTACGAAGTCTACAAGGAAGGCAGGATCTGGGTGAAAATAGATGGACCCGCTAGCTTGTTCAAACTCACTAGAAGATACGGCACGTCGACAGCCAAGCTCCTTCCAGCAATCATCGCAAACCCAGAGTGGACAATCGAAGCAAAGATACTGTGGAGATACACAAACGAAATATGCAACTTCAAGCTTGAAAGCAGTAAACACCACACGTTACTCAAGAGCCCCCACCAGCCCATTATTTCCTTCGACAGCGTAGTCGAACAAGAATTTGCTGAGCAGTTCCAAGCCCTGAAGACAGGATGGCAGTTGAAAAGAGAGCCTGAACCTGTCCCGGCAGGAAAACAGGTGATTATACCCGACTTCTCCCTCGAAAGAGAAGGCGTCAAGGTGTACTTGGAAATCGTGGGATTCTGGACCCTCGAATACCTCCTCCGCAAAATGGAGAAACTCAGAAAAGTAGACGCAAACATGCTCATAGTCGTCAACGAAGACCTAGCATGCGAAAAACTCGCAGACTTGGGGAAAAACACGCGACTCAACATAATTTACTACCGCAACAAAGTCCTGTTAGCACCAGTCCTGCGGTACCTGGAGAAAGCATCTCAAGGAACCCGAGTAGCACAAAAAGAATTCTTGAAAAACCTATCCGTGGTATTCACCGAACCCATCGTAGAATACGAAGAGTTTGCCACACGAATCGGAGTTCCCACCGAGGCTGTGAAAGCAGCACTCGCAGAGAAGCCACCGGAAGAATACATAGTGATGCCGAGTAGCTTGGTAAGAAAAGATAAACTCGAACAGATCAAAGAAAGAATCGAGAAACAAATGAAACCAACAGGCCGCCTGGCCCTTCCAGACGCCATAAGAATCATTGAATCAGAAGGAGTTGCAGACGCCACCAAGTCACTCGAAACCTTAGGATACAAGATAGTCTGGCGCGGAATCAACGCAGAAAAAGCAGAAATCACCAAACCCTAGAACAAACCCATCACCGGCGCGTAAACGATTTCATAAACAGAACCTCCGCATAATCACTATTGGCAATCGGTCTTTAGGAAAGTGAATAGGTGAGCAGAAGAAAAGCCAAGCCCACAGGCAACAGCTCGAAGGAGAAGTCTTTGTGGTTTGACAGGCTTAGCATGAGGGAGGCCGAAAGCATGGCCAAGGCGCGCGCGCATTTACCATTGTGTCGGTGACAGAAGCTGTTCTTCTCCTCAATGACGTGATACGGGCATTTTTCCGTGACGACACTCATAGCAAGATAAAGAGATGAAAACTCTTAAAGAGTATGGAGATGTACTGAAGGCTGGGGTCAAGTATGTCACTTGTGGAGAAAAAGCCGGAACCCCCACGCATCACAGATGATCTTGAGATGACCGGCAAAGCCAGCGACGGCAGCCTGCTCGTAAAGCATCGGCAGACAGGCAATATGTGCACTGTAGTAGACACTTTTGCGGAGATGTTTCCCATGTGGGCTGGAAGAATCCTCATCACAGCTGACACGGAAAAATGGGCGCTGACAGCGGCTGAAGTTGCAACGGGGCTGGCGACTAGCGTCATCATGTCGCCCGCTGAGGCGGGAATCGAAAGCCTCGTATCGCCCGACAAGACGCCAGACGGCCGAATCGGCGTTCTGGTGCAAGTGTACAACCGCAGCAGGTTTGAACTGAACGGACAGATGATCCTGCGGATAGGACAGTGCGTTATGACCTGTCCGACCACAGCGGCCTTCGACGCAATGCCAAACGCTAAGAGAACGCTAAAGGTTGGAAGAAGCCTGTGCTTGTTCGGAGACGGGTTCCAGAGAAAAGGCTTGGTCGGACCGCGAAAAGTCTGGAAAATCCCAGTCATGGAAGGCGACTTCATCGTTGAAGACCGCTTCGGCATAGCCGAGGCAACAGCAGGTGGCAACTTCATCATCTTCGCTAAAGACAGAGCCTCAGGCCTCATGGCCGCAGAACAAGCCGTGAAAGCCATAAGAACCGAAAAAGGCGAGGTCATCATGCCGTTTCCCGGAGGAATCTGCCGCTCCGGCTCAAAAGCAGGCTCCCTCAAGTACAAGCTGAAAGCCTCCACGAACCACCCCTTCTGCCCCAAGTTGAGGGATCTAGTGCCCGACACGCAGGTACCCGAAAGCGTCAAGTGCGTCTACGAAATCGTCATCAACGGGTTAACCCTCAAAGCAGTCAAGAAAGCCATGGGCGACGGCGTGAAGGCCGCGGCAGCCGTGCCCGGCGTCGTCAAGATTTCAGCAGGCAACTACGGAGGAAAGGTGGGCCCGTATAAGGCGTTTCTGAAAGAAGCTTTAGAAACAACCTAACGACTGCCCCAAAATCTTATTTGAACCCTCAATGTAGCTTTAACATCCAAACATAACGTGAAAGCATTTGAGCACCACATCGAAGAAGACTTCGCTGGAACTGTTCAGACTTAAAAAGACACTGATGACGCTGGCCAGCAAGGAAGGGCGCGGAACCGAACTCGTTTCACTCTACGTTCCGCCTGGAAAACAGATAAGCGACGTCCTGAACACGCTCAGGGATGAGTACGGCACTGCCTCGAACATAAAGTCCACTACAACCAGGAAAAACGTGATGGATGCTATCGTCAAAGTCCAACAGCGCCTCAAACTCTTCAAGGAACCTCCTGAAAAAGGGCTGGTCATATTCTGCGGAGCCATTCCCCAGAACGGCGCTGGAAGCGAGAGAATTGAAACATACGTCATCGTGCCGCCTGAGCCGATACACATCTACCTGTACAGGTGCGACGCCCGGTTCCACACCGAATACCTGCAGGAGATGCTCAGAGAAAAAGAAACCTACGGCATACTCCTCATAGACAGCTCGGGCGCAACCCTGGCCACCCTGCAGGGAAGAAGGCTTGAAATAGTAAGACAGATGACGTCCGGCGTACCCGGCAAAACCCGCGCGGGCGGACAGTCCGCCAGAAGATACGAGAGGCTCAGAGAAATGAGGCTTCAAGAATACTTCACGCGCGTGGGCGAACACGCCAACGGAGTTTTCCTGCCTATCGAAAACCTGAAAGGACTCATAATAGCGGGTCCTGGACCTACGAAGTACGATTTTGAGAAGGGTGAGTACCTCAATTACATGTTGAAAAACAAGGTTATAGACACCGTGGACACGGCTTACGTTGAAGAGCAGGGCGTCAAAGAAGTCGTCGAAAAGGCGCCCGAGGTCATGCGGAAAGTGCGGTACGTAGAGGAGAGAAGGATAATGCAACAGTTTCTCTACGAAGTTGGACATGACACTGGAAAAATCACGTACGGCGAAGAGGATGTAAGAAGAGCGCTGGAAGCCGGAGCCGTCAGGACGCTGCTGCTGTCGGAAGCACTTGAAATGACCAGGATCACCGTGAAATGCAACACCTGCGGCTACCAAGAACAACACACTGTCAAAAACCAGAACCTAAACAGCTTCCAGCAGAGCCTCTCCGGCAAACCGTGCCCAAAATGCAACGCAACAGCCCTCGGCACAGCCGACACACAGGACTTAATCGACGACTTCGCCAGACTCGCAGAGTGCACGAACACGGAAGTTGAGATAATCTCAACCGAAACAGAAGAAGGACAGATGCTCAAGAACTCCTTCGGTGGAATAGCTGCAATACTGCGCTTCCAAATGCACGAACAATGAATACATCTACTCACCAGTCAGCACACATTCAACCTCACTCTTGCAGGCGTCTTTTATAAGCAACCTTTTCTGTCGAGAAGTATGACCTGAAAGAAGCTCGACTCTCTTGCCCAGAAGCCTCGAAAGCCTTTTCACCAGCTCAGCGTTGACCCTCCCTCCAACAGGCTCCTCCAAACAGTGAATCACGACCTCCTCGCCCTCAACTGCAATTCTGAACTCTTTCGACCGTGGCTTCACGTGAACCTCAAGGACCAGACCTTTCTCCGTTTCCAGAATCTTGACCAAGCTTCCACGCCAACATCAACATCTGGCTTTTCCCTGATAAAAGCATGTTCAAACAACAGAGTCAGAAGGAAAAGGCTATGCGGCAAGCGTTTTCTACAATGTCCTGGCGACCGAATTGAAGCATCCCTCGATGTATCTAGACTGGTACGTTCACGTGCCCAAGCTAAAGTACGATTTCAGATCCAGCGGCACCTCCCGTTTCACCTACAATCTGAGAATGAACAACCTTGATTTGAGCGTCAACTACGACCATGGCAACCCAGAGACAACGGCACAACTGGCCAGATGGTACGGCGTAAACCCTGAAAGCATCTTCATATCATCCGAAGGAGCCTCAGGCCAGAATGCCCGCATCATCCGGTACCTGGCAGAAAAGAACCCGCGAAAAAACGAAGCGATTGTGGAGTACCCCACCTACGAGCCCCTGCTGAGACAGGTCCAAGAATACTTCAAGCAAGTCAAGAGGCTGACGAGAGCAGAGCAAGACGCGTACAGGCTTGACGCAGACAAGCTCGCCAAGCTTGTTTCTGAGAAAACCGGCCTGCTCGTTCTCACGAACCCCCACGCACCAAGCGGAGCAATATCAGACAGGAAGGAACTGAGCGAAATGATGAGCGTGGCCCACGAGCACGACTTCTATGTGTTGTGCGACGAAATATATGCCGAGTTCGACCGCAAAACTGTGCCAACACTATACTCCGCAGATCCCGAGCACGGTATCGTTACGACGAGCTTCACGAAGGCCTACGGTCTCGGAGGATTGAAACTGGGTGTCGCGTTGGCTCGGAAGGAACTGGTGGACGGACTATACACCGACGTTCTGAACACGGTCGGCAACAGCCCAAACGTGGTGCAACTCATCGCCGCAGACTTGCTGTCCAAGAACAGAGAAAAACTGAAAAAGCACAAACAGAAGTGGACACGCCTCAAGCAGCAGACCAAAGAGTGGCTGGAAGACATGGGCTTGGAGTTCTTCCCCAGCGACATCGGCGTAACCTTCTGGGTGAAGACGCCGATCGAAGATACGCATGAGTGGACGAACGAGTGCACAATTCCACAGTTCAGCCTGACAGCGGTGCCCGGAACGTTTTTCCTCTTCAAGAAGGACTACAAACTCACGAAAACTAACACGGTGAGGCTGAGCCTCGGCAACATTAGCCCAGACGCACTGAGTCTGACGGAAGCCCTGAACACGCTGGAAAAAGCGATGAACACCTGCAAAAGCGCCCGATGAAAGGAATAGGAGGAAACGCCAAGCGCGCATCTCGGGATTTTCGCCCCTCACCCGCAAGCATATGATAGTCCATGGTTGTTGACTGCCCAGAAGGGTGGAGACGCATCGGATGACCATGCGGTCCATGGGAGCGATGCACTTTGATGGTTTTATAAGAGCGCCATGAAGCCTAAGGGGGGTTCTTAGGCCTTGTTGGAATGGAAAATGTTTTATGCTGATACCATGTAGATGGTTGAAAAGGGATCATTATGGCTAAATGTCCTTTATGTGGAAAAGAAGTCAGCACCCCAAAGAAGACATGGAAGATGGCTGGCAAACCAGACAAGAGCGGCAAGAGAACAGAACTCACAATCGGACTCTACGAGCACTGCGGAAAGACCTTCAGATCCACCCTAGGTAAGAGAAAAATCTAGACTCATCCAAGAGCACTTCAACCTCCTATCCTTTTTTTTATTTTCAATGAAAGCAAGCAGACCAGAAGAATCTGCGCTCCCCCCAATCATGCGCACGTCCCTGCTCTCTGCACGCGCTCTTCTGCGTGCGCTGGAACGTCTTCAATCTCCTCCAAGCTGAATTCTTCCGTAAATTATAAGAATGGAAACAAATGACATCGTGGCAGGTGTTTATAAGAGACAAGCTTCTGTCAGCAGTATTTCTGTTCAGTACTCTGCCGGACTGATGATCATGGCGTTCAACGTGAAAAGAGTTGAAGACCACCCCAGCGCGACGATAACGGTTCCCGACCGGTGCTGTACGATCCAGGAGGCGATAAACGCGGCTAATCCTGGAGACACTACATTCGCAAGAAATGGCACGAACCACGAGAATATCGTGGTGAACAAGACTGTGAAGTTAATTGGAGAAAACAATCAGTCAAAGCGCACGCCAACGACCGAATGAGCGACCATGAACTTGACGCTGTCACCTGCCCCCTAGTCGAAAAACTCTTCTTGGAGAGAAAACGTCACCTACGGGACCTCCGAGCAAGCCATCATAATGCCACGAGAGTGAAAAATCACTCAGGCGCGCTGATTTCGTACGCGTGGATGCAGTCCATGCCAACGGATGGCTAATGTTCAGGGAAAGTTTCTTAAGAAAAGAATATAACATCGTTACGAACACGCACATATTTGCAGCTGGGGATTCTCATGACAAAAAAAGGTAAATATCTGTTCACTTCAGAATCTGTGGCTGAGGGCCACCCGGACAAGGTAGCTGACCAAGTGTCAGACGCTGTACTCGACGCTGTTTTGTGCAAAGATCCTAAGGCCAGAGTCGACTGCGAAACACTGGTGATGCAGGGAAACGTGATAGTCACGGGTCAGATAACGACTTCCTGCTATGTGGACATTCCTCGTATCGTTAGGAAGACTTTGAAGGAAATAGGGCTTGATAACGCCAAAGACGGTATGGACTGGGAGACCTGCGGCGTATTAGTTTCGATAACAGAGCAGTCTCCAGACATTGCGCTGGGAGTGACTGAAACTGAAACCCATGAACAAGGTGCTGGAGACCAAGGAATGGTTTTCGGTTATGCGTCGAATGAGACAGAGGAACTGATGCCCCTGCCGATAATGCTTGCACACAACCTGGTAAGAAGACTCTCAGAGTGCAGGAAGAAGAAAATTCTCCCCTACCTAAGGCCAGACGGAAAGTCCCAGGCTACGGTTGAATACGTTAATGGAAAACCAAGACGAGTGACGGCTGTTGTGATAGCTGCTCAACACGTTCCCAAGGTTGACAGGCAGAAGATGAGACGAGACATTATAAACCAAGTCATAAAAAAGGTCATACCCCCGGCCATGCTGGATAAGGAAACCAAGTATTATGTCAACGAGACAGGAAGATTCGTCGTTGGAGGAACCCTGGCTGATTCAGGTCTGACTGGGAGAAAAATCATTGTCGACACGTACGGAGGCGTCGGAAGTCACGGGGGAGGATGCTTTTCTGGAAAAGACCCCTCGAAAGTGGACAGATCTGGCTGCTACATGGCAAGATACATCGCAAAAAACATCGTTGCCGCGGGCCTTGCGGACCAATGTGAAATCCAGATATCGTACGCAATCGGCGTGGCTCAGCCAGTTTCCGTGATGGTCAACACGTTCGATACGGGGAAATTGCCCGACGAGGAAATCTTGGAACTAGTGAAGAAGCATTTTGACATGAGACCCAGAGCCATCATTGATCATCTAAACCTGCTTAGACCAATCTACAGAGAAACAGCGGTGTTCGGCCACTTCGGGAGAGATGACCCAGACTTCACGTGGGAAAAAACCGACAAAGCAGAAATCCTCAAAGAAGACGCTGGAACCCGATAGCGCTGGGTAGCATGCGCTTAAGTATTTACAAGATTCTATGAGTATTTAGGAGGGAAGACTTTGAGGGTGGCTGAAGCTATGAGAACGAATGTGGTTATAACAGATGAGAGCGCATCCGTGGCCGAAGCATCCATGAATATGCGCAAGAAAGGAGAAGGATGCGCCATTGTTCTGAAGGCTGGCAGACCTTTTGGCATAGTGACGGAGCGAGACGTGACTTGGAAGGTCGCTGGAAACGGACTGGACCCAAATAAAGTGAAGGTAGCCGAAATAATGTCGAAGCCTTTGATAGTAATCGACCCAGACGCTGACCTCATAGAAGCAGCCAAAATCATGAAGCAACACAAAATACGTAGGCTAGCAGTTGTAAGGGAAGGAAACCTTCGAGGTATAGTTACTGCCGCTGATGTTTCTCGTAACCTTGAAACTTACCTCGACAGCGAGATACGAGATACCTTAAGATACCTGTGGAGTCCGCAGTACTCTCCTGAAGAGAGTTAACTCAAGCACAGGGAAGAGTCCTTAACAATGGACAGTTGGACGAGAGCTCTGCTTTTTCGATGTCGCTCTGGAATTGCTGGAGGATGTCCCATTGTTTTATCCATAGAAAAAGAAGCAACTAGCTTTGACCGCTGCGAACGTGCCTGATTGGGACTCAAGAAGAAAAGAGAGGAAAGCTCAGCTGTTTGGAATTATGTTGAAGGGAAGCACTGCGTATGCGTTTGTGCCTGTTGCGTTTGTGATTTCGTAGCCGACCATTACCTCAATGCTGAAGCTCGTGTTACTGAACATCTTGCTTTCCAAGACCGTTGCTGTGATGTTTTCTCCAGAGCCTGAAAAGGAGTAGGTGCTGTTGAGCAGTTTGCTTCTGCCAACCACTTCGTTATCTACGCTCCAGTATTTTGGCATCAAGATTCTAACCTCGCCCAAGCCCGTGTCCAGTATCAGCATGCCTTTGAACTCAGATACCACGGTCCCATTGACCGTTGTGATGGTGGCATTCTCTAAGAACCTCTTTGCCCAAGGATGAGCGCCGTTCATTCCCATATGTTTACAGTTTGACTGAACGTTGGTAGCGTTATCTGCGGTGTACATGGTCAAGGAATTCTGTCCGTTGTAGGATGTGGAAGCGTTTTGTGACGTTGCGTATGACAAGACGATGGCTCCGAAGGCCAAGAACAGCACTGTAACAGCTGCTGTTATCTTCAAACTTTTTCTCATGTTATCCCTGAATGAAACGGGACTCAAGCCGGGCTTATAAGGCGCGTTCATGATTCGTATGGATGATTCGTCTATGCCAAAACAGGTCAACAGGGTTCGGCGTTATGGGTTGGACTATCTAAGTTAATGAGGAAGGAAGTTGACATGATTATCCTGAGAAAGTCTGTTATGAGTAGACGTAGAAGGTTTGACAGGCTCGAATGTCAGAATTGTATCTACAAAGCGGGCACGTACTGTTGGAGACAGTGTCCCTACAACATTTGGAAAAGAGATGAATATTAGAGAACAGCAAGCGAAGCCAGCAAGTTGAGGCTCATACGGCTTAATGCTGTGCGATAGGACACAGGGGAATAGCAGTTTCGTGAAATGGAATTAGAGAACGTATTCTTCTAGGTATTTTGGTGCACTAACTTGCCATCCGCCCTTCGAATTCAAATAGTTTTCTAGACTCGAGATAGATCCCTCTTCGCCATGGGTCAGGAAAACATGTTTAGGCAGGGATTTGAAGTTGTTGAGCCAGCGTTGCAGGTCGTTCATGCCAGCGTGGCCTGAGAAGCCGTCGATTTTCTCAACCTTTATCCGCACGGGATACTGTTGTCCGAGGATTCTAACGGGGGAGACGCCGTCCAAAATCTGGCGTCCTAGCGTTCCTGCTGCCTGGTATCCGACGAAGAGGAGAGTGGATTCTGGACGTGTTATTTCTCTGGCCAGGTGGTGTTTGATTCGTCCGCCAGTGATCATTCCTGAACCTGCCATGATGATGACTGAGCCTTTGATCAGGTTGATGGCCTTCGATGCTTCAACGGATTCAGCGAGCTTTAGCCCAGGAAAGTTGAAAGGAGATCCATTCTCCCCGATGAGATTCGATGTCCATCGTTCGAAGTATTCTTCGAATTGTTCAAAGACCTTTGTTATTTCGACTGCCATTGGGCTATCGAGAAATGTCACGACGTATGGGATTTTTTTCGCTCGTGCCAAACGGCCGAAGTGAAAGAGCAGGTCTTGGGCGCGTTCTATCGCGAAGGTGGGGATGAGTAGGTTGCCGCAGGCGTTTACGGTGTCATTTACGACTCTTGAGAGTTTGTCGTCGATGTCTTGGAGGTTCTCGTGGTTGCGGTCTCCGTAGGTGGACTCCATTACCACGTAGTCTGCTCGGTCGAAGACGGAGGGGTTGCTGAGGAGAGGTTTGTCCCACTGGCCGATGTCTCCCGAAAATATGATGCTCTGAGAACCGTTCTCGTCTTGAACGATGATCTCAATTATGGCTGAGCCTAGGATGTGGCCGGCGTCGTGAAAGCGAACTCGAACGTGATCGTTTAAGGACAGGAGTTCTTCGTAAGGAACTTGTTTCAGCAGAGGAAAACATTTTTCTGCATCCTTAACCGTGTACAAGGGGATTTCTGGGTGTGGTCCCTTTCGGTCTTCCTCGATGTGACGCTTTTTCTTGTAGGCAGCATCTTCTTCTTGCATTCGAGCAGAATCCAGAATCACTATCGGAAACAACGCTTTGGACGCGGGCGTCAGCAGGACGTCTCGAGCGAAACCTTCCTTGACAAGCTTGGGAATGAGACCGCTGTGGTCGAGGTGAACGTGAGTGAGGAGGAGGTAATCTATTCGGTTTGGAGGAAAAGGAAAGGCCTCCCAGTTTCTGTATGAATAGTCTCTTTCCTGGAACAGCCCGCAATCCACAAGGATCTTCAATTCACCAGCATCGAGAAGGTAGCATGAACCTGTTACTTGACGCGCTGCACCTAAGAATTTTATCTTCATGAGCCTTTCACTGTGAGACAAGTCCTGTTCCTACCCTATCAGTTCTTCGGATGCCAATTCCCAACGATTTACAAACTCTCCTTAGTACTCATCTATAGCTGCCCAGAACCAGTGGTCTAACGACACACCGCCGCGTGCTCAAAACATTGGCGGAAAGAGGGAAGAGGGAGACAAGCGTCGTTTTCTGCGCGCGCGTAACGCGCCCTATAATAATCTTACTAAGAATGTGTTGAACCTGTGAACTTGACAGAATGCAGCAGAAACTCAGGTTTCGGGAACGTCGTCGCTCGGCATGCTTTTGTCAGTTTTAGTGTTCTTGTTTCCTAGTATTGAAAGGGCAAGTTCGACTGCTATGATGATAATTATCATAGCGAGTATCACGTAGACACCAGAGTTGTCGCGCATGAGGAGTGCGAGATGACCGATCCAGGGAATGCGAAGAACAACCTTGCCAATCACGAGGTCAACGGGCACTTTTCCATTCTGCCCTCCCTCAGGATCAAATGGAGGTCCTGGTCCGCTGTTTCCGTCGCCTTGAGTTATGACTGTTGTGTTGTCATACCATCTGATAGCTCTGTGAACTATCAGTTCATCACTGTTCGGACTCAAATGGAAAACGAGGATATCCCCAGACCTGCCGCTTTGGTTAAAGGGTGCTGCATAGATTTCTTGCTGGCTGACTGCTTGAACTATGATCAAGTCTCCCGTGTGTAGTGTTGGAGTAAACGGGTAAAGCCATCCGTCGTCAGGTTGCACGGTGGACATGCTTCCTGAAGCAACAGCCAGCATCGGATAATCGGTGCCTAACGCGAATCTCAAACCAAACCAGAAACCGAACACGACCACAACAATCAAAACAATCAATACAGCTGTCTGAAAATACTCGTTCCTCCACAACTGCCCAAGTCTTGAAGCGGTCAATGGTTTGCCTTCTGTTCGAAATACTTCCGTAGGATTAACCTCATGCTGCTTTAAAACCTGACGCTTCTGATATCGCCGGAAGCACTGAAAGAAACAGAATCAATACAAATAGGACAAAGACCTTCTTTCTCTAACGTTTCATCGAAACAGAATCAATACTTCGAAGGAATCCCTGAAATAACCGAAATGCTAGTTCAAGTTCAAGATGCTCTGCTTGTGAGAAATGCCGCAACTCAAAAAAAACATTCGTAGGGATTTTCTCATGGTCAGAGCAGGAACAACTTTGAAAAACTATTGTTGGCGGCGCGCGCGAAGAAGCTTTCCTTGGAAAGAGAGAGGCGATTCGCACTCTACCTTTTCACTTCTTTCTACAGACAAATAGGATTTTTCTGCCTTCTTCCATCAAATTGGCTTCAACGATCTCGAAATACTCACAGAGAGCAGATTTCATCTTTGCGACCGGGTATATTGTTTCTCTAAACTTGTATTTGTGAAGCTGGTAAAGTCCATTTGGGAGTTTTTCAAAGATTTTGGAATCCCAAGTCAGCGTGTTGCCCTTCACTATCTCTCTGTCATAGTAGTATCCTTTTAGGAATTTCCTGACTGATGAAGTGGACCTATTGTATTTTTCCAACCAATGAAGAGTGTCTCTCAGCATTTTTGGAGTATACACATCAAAAATGAACAATCCATTTCTGTTAAGATGCTCATTAACTGTTTTGAATGTTGACTCCCACTGGGCAAAGTCTTTCAGAAAGTTGATTGCATCGTTAGCAGAGTATATGACATCGAATTTCTCATCAATCTTGAAGTTGTGCATGCTAGAAACAAAGAACCTGCCCCTCGGGATCCTCCTTCTACAAACTCGAATGTAATCTTCTTCAATATCCAAACCATAGATAGTGTATCTCTCTGGAAGATTGACCAAGACCTCTCCAATTCCACAGCCTACTTCGAGTATCTTTTTCGCGTGCTTATGATATGCACTTATGGGTTCTAGGATATAGTGTGCCCTCTCTCTTGCTCCTTCCTTGCTCGTAAGTGATTCCCAAAAACTCACAAATGGTTTTGAGGTTTTGCTCCTCTGCTCATATTTAACGATCACATAGCCCTCCCGCTGAAGGCATCGGGTGATTATTGGTCCTTCGAGCAGATATTGTTTGCCAACCTCCAATGTTGAAGCCTAGAATATGACTGGTACTAGTTTGGTGCATACAGAAGAATCGGGATAACATATTAGGATGAAAAGTACTTCGTGGCTTGTATTTTCGTGTGCGGACAAAGTTATACATGTGAAACATTGTGTCACAACTTATTTAGATTTCGTCAGGGCATATCAGTAATTGGAGAGGATGACAAATGCAGATAGCCCAGTCTTTCAGCATTGATCTGACCCAGATCAGCGGAAAGGGAGAATTCAGGTGCCCAAAATGCGGAGTGGAGATATCTCCGGATGACAAGACAGAGAATACTTACACCATATTGGAAACTATCATGAAAGGAATCGACTTGGACAGAATTTCCCTAAAGTGCAACAAATGTGACAGCATCATCCAACTAACAGGATTCCAAGGTCTAAACAGCCCAAGAATAGCCAAAAACACTCTTTTCTTCTATGCATGAAACATAAGAACTACAATGAAAAACTCCTAAGAACCCCCTGAAATCCTAGAGAGGCGAGTGGCAAGAGAGTCAAGACAAAGATTGTTTGGATCTCGATTGAAATGGCCAAGGCATTTCAGATGAAGCTGGATTCCATCCAGCCAACTCAGCTGTACATTAGTTCCGCGAAACTGGACACCATCATGAGAAGATTCGAGCAATCCAAACCAGTGCTCGTTGAACCCATTCCAGTAAAGATTCTAGGAAACCAAGTCATATTTGTGAATGGTCACACACGAGCTCTCGCCGCATTCCTGCTTGGTCTTTTAGAAATTCCGGTCTGTTGGGAAGATGAACAACTCGATTGGAATGAATATGAAGTGTGTCTCAAATGGTGTAGAGAAGAGGGAATTTACAACATATCAGACTTGAGAAGCAGGATTGTCTCTCAAAGATTACCAAGTTTTGTGGTTGGACAGATGCAGAAAGATGCAACAGGATCTAGAGGCAAAAAGAAAAGCTCTGAAGAACTCCGTGAATACATACTGACGTAATACAAGACCAGTTCTTTGCATATGCCCTTTAGGACTGTATGAGAAAACTTCTGGAGACCTCATGAAATCTTTGGAAGAGCCTCATTCGGATCTCTCTTCCTCATTTCATTGTGTAGATATCCCTACAAATCTAGTATTGTGACCCGCACGCTTGAGAAGACATGTTGGAAATTGCGGCATTGATGGTTTGTTCTATCTTTTCATAAGCCATAGATTGTAGGCATCATCGATTGCTGTTTTTAGCGTTAAATAATCCTTACCAGGAGGAAATGTCCCTGGTAGCTTCAGCCAGACGTTATTCTTCAAACTATGAAGCTGCAAAGTCACGAAGAAAGGAACATCACTCAATCTGGTCAAGGAGTTTCTTTCTTGACCTATAGCTGATCCACCAAAATCGTCAAAAGGTAAAACCCAAGAGTCTGTCATATCATCGCTATAGAAAACCAGTTTTTCACTTGTAACTAAGAAATGCTTCTTTAGATTTGGCCATTTCTGTTCGAAAATAATTCTTTCTTCAGGATAAGGTGCTAACGTCTCGAAAACCTTCTCTGGAAGATTATTTCTCATCAATTTCTCATCATGTTCAATTCTCGTCAGATCAAATTGGTTCATAACTATTCCTCCAGTTTCCAAAACATACTTCACACCGCAACGTTTGCAGACATTCTCCTGCAATGACACTTCAGCTCCACAGTTTTGACACCGAACAGGTTTAACAGACATCTAAGCCAATTCCCTAAGAGACACTACATGCGAATTCTAATAATCCTTCTTGTTGCTCTCTGCAAACATAACTATGCACAGAGGAAAAACTCTGATTTGACCACTATGGCTTTTATCGGGTGGACCGGTGGGGACTAGAACCCAAACGGGTTCAAGTCCAACACTCAGTGCACGCTTTTTCCGTCTCTCGCTCCAACGCGCGCTGACTTAGTCGTCTGCTAGAGTTTCAGTCCCTTTGTCACTCGCTTGCCAAGCTCAGGGTCAGATTTGACAAGGTTCTCGGCCATACGTTGTTGAATCGGCTTGTCAGCCTTTCTCAGCGAATCAACGATGTTATCAACCAAATGGTCTTGATCCACTTTGCTGAGTGAACGATAGCGTTCGCCCGCCTGCTCGAAATCGTTCGTCAGACCGATTTTCTGACGCCGCATGTCCCCCTCGAGATGTCCGTGAGTCGTGGCGGTGCCCGGTGCTTCGCGTGGCATTCCGCCCGCCAGAGTGTTAGGTTCGTAATTGACTGTTCCTCCACCGTAGGGCGCGTACTGCATGGCTCCGTCACGCTGGTTGTTGTTGACCGGTACATGGGGTCGATTGACTGGGAGTTGCAGATAATTGGCACCCAGTCGATGCCGTTGGGTATCTGCGTATGAGAAGATCCTGCCCTGTAAGAGCTTGTCGGCAGAGAACTCGATTCCTGGAACAATAGAGGCTGGGCAGAAAGCAGCCTGCTCCACTTCGGCAAAGTAGTTTTCAGGGTTGCGGTTAAGCACCATCTTGCCTACTGGCATAAGCGGAAACCTGGCCTCAGGCCAGGTCTTTGTGGCATCAAGCGGGTCGAAGTTCTGCTTCAACTCATCAGCAATGTCCATGGTTTGGACGTTCAATTCATACTCTGCCGTTTTTCCAGAAGCAATTGTTTCGTACAAGTCACGAGTGGCAATGTCAGGATCTTCGCCAGCTAGACGCGTGGCCTCATGGCGGTCAATAGTCTCCACTTCTGCCTTTGGCTTCCAGTGATACTTGACATAGACGGCTTTGCCTTTAGCATTCACCCACTTGTAGGTGTTGACGCCGAATCCTTCCATTTTCCTATAGCTCTTGACTGTTCCTCTGTCGGAAAAGAGCCAAGTAATCATGTGAGTCGATTCCGGAGTCAGCGAGATAAAATCCCAAAAACGACTGTTTGCCGACGAGCTTGTAGGAATATTCGTGTTGGGGGCAGGCTTAAAGGCATGCACCATGTCTGGGAATTTGATGGCGTCTCGGATGAAGAAGACTGGCAGATTGTTTCCAACCAAATCGTAGTTTCCATCTTCAGTGTAGAACTTCACTGCAAAACCTCTGGGATCGCGAGCCGTATCGGCAGATCCCCGTGCACCAACTACGGTGGAGAAACGGACGAACACAGGCGTTTTTTTCTTCGGATCTTGAAGGAATTTCGCGCAGGTATACTTAGCCATACTGTTGTACACTTGGAAGTAGCCATGTGCACCGGCACCTTTCGCATGAACCACCCGCTCAGGGATGCGTTCACGGTCGAAGTGCGCGAGCTTCTCAATCAAGTGTACATCTTGCAGCAGCACAGGCCCACGTTCGCCAATTGTTAGGGAATTCTGGTTGTCGGAGACAGGAACACCTTGATTCGTCGTAAGATGTTTATCTTTCATAAAACGCACATCCTCCTTCTCTATTATCGTACAATGCTTGAACATGTGGAAAGTTCAAAGGCTTATTTAAGACTTATTATTATCTAATAAAAGCTATGAGCCACTCTGGAAAATTGGACACATCGATAATTCAAGCTCTCCGCAAAAAAGGATACAAGGCTACTCCACAGAGGATAGCAATTTGCAGATTTGCAATCTCTAGCCGAGAACACCCAAGTGTGCAGAGAATCCATAAAGAAGTCAAAGAGATTCACCCGACAGTCAGCCTTGCAACAGTATACAAGACACTTCAAATCCTGACGGAAATCGGCCTGATCCAGGAACTGGATTTCCCAAAAAGTCAGGCACGGTTTGATTCTTATGTAGAGCCTCACATGAACTTAGTTTGCCTGCGATGTAGCAAAATCAGGGATGTGGACGATCCTGCCGCACGAGAAATAGTCGCCAGAGTAGCTACGACAGCAGAATTTACGTGGACTGGGCAACGCTTGGACGTTTATGGCATTTGCAAGACCTGCCGCAGCAGAATCAAATAGGTTGCGCGGAGGATAGCTATATGGACGGGGTTGTCCAGCCTTCGACCCTAATCTCTAACGGAGTAACACTCGAAGGGGTTCAAGTCTAATAATGGACCGGTGGGGATTTGAACCCCAGACCTCCTGAGTGCAAGTCAGGCATTCATACCAACTGAACTACCGGCCCATCTTTACCCGTTCTACAGAAGACGAGTACTTAGAAATTTAGAGCTTTCGGTCCAATTTCTCCGTGACTAGTGTGTAAGCGTCGACGTTAGGTTCATGTATGCACGAAAATTCAGAATATGCAGCAGTGCAACACAAAAAATAGAGCATTGTTGTTGAATGCATCAGCATTATTCGGTATAAGGTTCACACTGTAAAAGAAAAGAGAATAGAAGAGAGCTTTCGACAAAGCGATTAGTCCAATCTAGAATCTTCTCGTATTTCTTCTCTTGGACCAACACTCTCGGCAGTAAACTGGTCTGCTTGTGTCAGGCTTGAAGGGAACTTCACATTCCTTTCCACAATCAGCGCAAACTGCCTTGTGCATCTCTTTCTCTGCCATTGGCGATTTCAACTCCTTTAATGATTTTGTGCAAAAATCGCTTCTTGCACGACGCAATTACCACATGGGTTAGAGACTTATAAAACTTGTCGTAGGAATAACAACTAAGCGCATTTGAGTTGCTATTAACTCTTAACCGCTTTTTTCGAAAGCAATAGATAGAACGCCTCAGCTGCAACCAGAAAAACTGCAAAAATGCGTGTGCCACTGGCCGACTCTATCAATTCACCCGCAAGCCTTTAAATACAATTCCACATTCTTAGGATTCTTCCGAACGGTGCAGCAATTGGTTGGACAAAGAATCGAGAAACTCGCGAAACTCTCTGTCCATTATGGCGTCGACGTGAAACCACGAGAGAAAGGTCTCATACAGGGAACTGAACAGGCCTTCCCTTTGATCAACGAGCTGTACAAAGAATGCCTGTTGAGCGATGCTCACCCAACTGTCATTCCTCGCCTCAACCTTCAATACACTTTTTACAAATACGCAAAACCCATCAACTCAAATTCCTTTCACCTTTTGAAAAATTCCTGTTTGAAAACATTGACGTCAGCATAGGCATATTCTGCGAACCTAATCCAAAAGCGCTTTCAAACATAGACCCAGACAGAGTCAGGATGGCATCAGCTTCAAGAAGGTAACTATCCGACACATTCTTCAAACGTGTCGAAGAAGGAAAGCTCAGGTGGACAGGCCTGCCCTACCCAATAGACGCCCAAGCACAGGAGGCAACCATGTCTTTGGAAGAATACGAAAACTTCGTCTACAGTAGCTGTCTCATCGACAAAAAAGACCCTGTTGCAAAATGGAAAAAAGTGCATAGGCAACAACAGAGAATCTGCGACTTCCTAAACCAAACAACGCTGATTCGTGTAATCGGCGAAGACACGGACTTAACGTTCAAAGTCAAAGGCAGAAAATGGATAAACTGCGGCGGAAAAGAAAACATGCCCCACGGAGAAGTGTCCACGGCACCGATCGAAAACTCGGTGAACGGCACGATAAGGTTCACGTACCCGGGAATAGTCTCAGGCAGAGAAGTTGAGGACATAAGACTCACATTCAAAGACGGCAAGGTGGTGAAGGCCTCGGCGGCCAAAGGGGACAACCTGCTCCAACAACTCCAAAAAGTCGAAGGCACCGACCGCCTCGGAGAAACTGCAATCGGCACGAACTACGGCATAACCAAATTCATGAAAAACATGCTTTTCGACGAGAAGATGGGCGGCACGATACTCTTCGCTTTGAAAGTGGCAAAGCTGAGCCTTAAATAAGGTCAAGCTCAACAGAGCGTATACTGATAGAAGCAAAATGAGGAACAATGATGTTCGAGTACAACAAAGTCAAGGTTGAAACGCCGGAAGGCTGCAACGTGATTCTGGGGATGGCGCATTTCATCAAGACCGTCGAAGATCTGTACGAAGCATTGGTCAACGCTGTTCCGGACATAAAGTTCGGGATAGCTTTCTGCGAAAGCTCAGGTCCATGCCTGGTAAGACACGAGGGAACCGACGAGGAGCTAAGGCAGCTGGCGGCTGAAACTGCACTTGAGATCGGTTGCGGCCACAGCTTCATAGTATACCTAAGGAACGCCTACCCCATAAACGTCCTGGACAAGGTCAAGGGAGTCCCCGAAGTCTGCACAATCTACGCTGCGACGGCAAACCCATTACAGGTTATCATCGCAGAAACGGAGGAAGGAAGAGGCATAATCGGGGTCATCGACGGGGCAAAAAGCAAGGGCATAGAAACTGAGCGAGATAAGAAAGAGAGAAAAGAGTTTCTGCGGAGAATAGGCTACAAGCTTAGCTGAACTCAGGCACAGCCTCTTTCAAGTCAGAATGCTGCCATGCGAGGACAAGGCAGGGTGAACATGCCTTTGGACAGCTTCATCTTAGTTGAAGACATGTGAACTTCTGGTGGAATGGCAGTTTACGAAGCCACGCTGTGCCTTACTTGTTCATGGCCAGTTCCTGTTGAAATTCAAAAGACATTCTTTCTTTCATTCTCTCGGAAGCGTAAGCGACTAACTGTTTGAACTGACGCTGTGTCAAAACGTGACTTGCTCTTGATAGAATTTCGAGACAGACTTCTTTAAAAACCAAATCGGCGCAACCCTTTTTTGCGTCGTCAACCAGTTCTTTGCAAGCCTGAAGGAGTTGTTCGTTCAAAGGCACCGCACCCTGCAGACACAACTCGCTCCTTGAAACATTAAACGTTTATGAATTCATAAGCAGAATCAGAAATTCACTCAATTTTCAACAAAAAAGCTCAAATCCGCCTTCTGCAAAACAGAGCCATTCTTAACTGCACAGTCCTTGACATCAAGCAGCCGGTTTGAAGGCCCAAAACTCGTAAAATTCGGGTTTCAGCTACATACTGAAAAGGAGAACGAACCATGGACAACGCCGTTATGGAAGCCATCAAGAAAAGACGAACAGCCCTCAGGTTCGAAAACGCAGAAATAGAACAGGGTAAGATTGACGACATACTGGAGGCTGGACGGTGGGCACCTTCATGGCTTAACAAACAACCTTGGAGCTTCATAGTTATGAAAGACCCAAAAACGAAACAACAATTAAGCGAGGCAGTTCCAACAACTTTCGTGGAAGGACTAAAAGAAGCGCCCGTTTGTATAGCGGTGACCGTTGACACTGAACAAGACCCTTACCACTTTGTCGAAGACGGAGCCGCAGCCTCACAGAACATGGCCCTTGCAGCTCACAGTCTAGGATTACAAACGTCTTGGATTGGTATCTGTGATAGGAAGGATCAGAAAAACTCAGCTGAAGCCAAGGTCAAAAAGATACTGGAAATTCCAAAGAATTCTCGTGTTATAGCACTCCTGCCGATCGGTCACGTCAAATACGACACTTTCAAAAAAGACAGAAAGGAGCTTCGCCAAATAGTCTACCAAGAAAAATTCGGAAAACACTGAACCGCCAAAAGCCAAAACAGTACCTCAAACATTCTCTAATTTTGTCTTCTGCTGGTTCAGGACAATTCCTAAATAACTATGTTCACTTAAAGAATGTTGGAAAAGTGTAAGAAGCTCATGGGACATCTTGCCGTTTGGAAAGTGCTGGAGGAAATGGTTGCCGATCTTAAGAAGAGAGGAGTAACCGTTCCGGCAGAAGTTATTCGCGACTTGAAGAATGCAAGAACAATAATCACGATTCTGAAAGCCGACCCAGATCGCGGAGAAAATGCGCAAAAGGTCGAGGAATGCCTAGCAAACTTGGAAATCTACCTAGTAACCGAGGGACAGAGAAGATTCGGACAAGTATATGTTGACGAATGGCTTGAGCGGAGAGACAAAGCCGGACGGGAAACAGTCGATGAAGAAGAGGAGGAAACCAGATTCATTACCGGCATGCCTAGAGGACAGAAGTGGATACGCCTCATGTCCTCAGAGGAATTGCCTGCTCAAGAACTGAAAGTTCTGGCGGAAGAATCGCATCTCTCACTCGAGGTCCAAGTCGACGGTAGCTTCGTTGTTTTTGGCCCAGACACAAATCTGAAAGATTTTGTTAGGAAAATCGCTGCAGGGCACAAGCCAAAAACTGCAAAAACGACAACGAAGAGTACATAACTGTTAAAGCTTGGAGACACAGTAGATATTTTTATAAAAACACTAGACGAATGTTACGAATAGAAAGGGTGCATGTTCCGGAGAGAGTGAGGGCCTAGACTGAATGCCCTACATAAAGAAGATAGAGCTTAAAGGCTTCAAATCATTTGGACCGCAGGGCGTTAAGGTAGCCCTAGATAAGGGTTTCACCGTCATCACAGGTCCGAACGGAAGTGGAAAAACAAACATTCTGGATGCATTCCTGTTTTCGCTGGGCGAACTGAGCACCAGAAGACTCCGCGCAGAAACCGCTTCCAAACTGATCTTTCATGGATCTGAAAAGGTCGGACTTGAAAGGGCAAAAATGGCCAAGGTCGTCATCCAATTTGACAATTCCGACGGTCGTATGCCAGTCGACACTACTACCGTAACGATTTCAAGGGAAGTCTACAGAAACGGGCAGAGCGTGTACAGACTTAACGGTAGAAGAATCTCAAGAACGCACAGCCTCGAGATTCTTTCCATGGCCGGAATCAGCTCCTCAAGCCAGAACATAATCCTGCAAGGCACGATAACGCGCCTCACAGACATTTCCCCCATGGAACGCCGGAAAATAATCGAAGACCTTGTGGGAATAGGCCAGTATGACAGTGAAAAAGCTCAAGCAGAAGAGAAACTGCGAGCAGCAGACATTTCCATCCGCACCGCGATGGGAAGAATAGATGAAGTGCAGAAAAGGCTAGACGATCTGGAAAGAGAGCGCAACGAACTCTTGAGAACCAACTTCATTCACGGCGAAATAAGAAAGTTTGAAACAGTGAAGATTTCGTATGAAATGGCACAAACACAGAAGAAGGTAGAGGAAACTTCCTCAGAAGCCGGGAAAATCAGCAGCAGACTTGAGAAACTGAGGCAACTGCGCGATGATAGACGAACGAGGAGAAGGGCAGTCGAAGGCGAATGGCGAAAGCTAAGCTCAGAAATGGTCGAAGAAGGCGGCTCGCAAGTACTGAAGGTTCAGGTGAAAATCGGAGAACTCAAATCAAAACTGACAGAGCTGGCCACTAAAATAAGCTCTGGAAAAACAAACCTCGAAGGTCTAACCCGAATAGGACAGAACAACCTTGAACAATACCAATCAATCCAAAAAGAGATACGTGAAAACCGTCTGAGAATCAGACAGCTGAGAAATGAACATAGCAGAATCCTCGACCAGACGAATCAAGAACAAGCACAACATGACGCCCTCGCACGGGAAACTGCCCACCTATGGGAAAACCTCGGAGAAAACAGCAAGAGAATCCGCGAAATTGAGATCAAACTGGAAGAGGACTACAGAAGACTTTCCTTGTTCAGATCCGAATACCTGAAAAACCAGACGACAGTCAGGGTGCGCAGTAGAAGACTCATAGATCTGCAAGATCGAAAAGAAAGATTCTCTGGAACGATGGGCGAACTGGAAAAGTCATTCATTGAACTGGAAAAAGTCCAGAAAGAGCAGAAAGCTCAGCTGAAAAACTTCGAACGGACGCTTGAAAGGCGAATGGCGCAGCGGGAAGCCGTTGAAAGAGAGATAGAAGAAGCAGGAAAGATTGCTGATTCGGCACGCGAAGCCGTCGTGGAGTTCGTGACCCAGAGAGAACTTGCGGAAACTGTCGCAGCGGAAGAGAAGGCGCTGAGAAGCATAGAAGAGCTAGGTGAACTGGGTGTGATCCAAGGTGTCTACGGCAGACTGCGCAACTTGATAAAGATTGACAAGAGTTTTCAACGTGCAATCGAAGCAGCCGCCACAGGTTGGTTGGACGCACTCGTCGTGAAAGACGTCAACTCAGCCTTCACATGCACCGAGACGCTGAGAAGGATGAAGCTCGGCCGAATAAAGATAATCCCACTTCAAGAAGCAACAAGCGCCAAACCGGCAAAGGTTCCTCAAAAAGAGGGAATAAACGGCGCAGCATCAGTCTTCTTGAAATACGAGAAGAACTATGAGCCTGCAATCAACTTTGTTTTCGGAGACACAGTGATCGTTTCAGACGACAAGACGGCCTTTGCCCTTTCCTCTGAGGGCCACCGCGCAGCGACAGTGAACGGAGACCTGTACGAGGTGGGAGGCGCTTTTGAAAGCGGATACTACCGCGCTCCGATAGACTTCTCAACGATAATCCCCAGTGAAGTGGCTATCAAAAGCCTGGATGAAGCAGTTAATGCACTTCAGCAGCATCTGTCGAGAAGGGGAAACGACATTACAGGGTTCGAAGAAGAAATTGCTAAGACGCGCGTTGAAAGCGCTCGCCTTTCGGAAGCCATCACGACCTTGGAGCGAGAAATATTCAGGGTCAAAAGAGATATCAGAAGAACAAGGTCCAACGTGAAACGTATTGATCACCTTGCAGCGCGGACTGGCAAGGAAATCGAAACTGAAAAATCGCAAATGTGGATACACAGAGCAGAGAGAAGCACAATCCAGAAAGAATTGCGAAAGCTCCAAACCGAGCTAACGTCCCTGAGACAGAAAGCATATCCTGGACACATACAGGAGATGGAAGTCGACAGAGAAAAACTCGCCGAAGAAATAATCACTCTGAGACAGAAGCTCGGCTCGACCCAGACCGAAATGTCAACACTCCAGTCTCAGTTCGACAATGTCCTACGAGTCGGATACCAAAACTCCAAGATTCAAGTATCAAAAGTCAACCAGCAAATGGGAAGAGTCGAGAAGGAAGTCGAAGAAGCCCTGAAAGAAAGAGAATCACTGAAGCAGGAACTCGGAGAACTGGAAAAAAGCCGCGTTGAACTCTCAAAAACTGTTTTCTCAGCAAGAGAGGAAGCAAAGAAATTCACGAGTCAGATTGACGATATAGACAAAGAACTCAAAAAGCTCGACCCTGAATATGAACAAGTCGACAGGTTAGTGAACCAGCTTCAACTTAACGTACAAACTTCCATGCTGCGGCTTGAACAGCACCGAAACCAGCTCAAAATCTTCGGCTATGAACAGCCTTTGACGGTGACGCCGGAGCAGGTCGCAGAGGCAGAGACCTCCATAAAGATGATGCAGTTCGAACTTGAAAGAATAGGTGCTATAAACCAACTGGCCCTTTCCCACTACGCAGACCAGATTTCACGCTACAGAGAACTGTCGATGAGAATGAACGAACTTGAAAAAGAAAAACAGGCGATCCTGCAGTTCATGGATGAAATTGACCGCAAAAAACGCCGAGTCTTCACAGAAGCTTTCGAGAAAATAAACCAAAACCTCCGAGAGTATTTCTCCAAAGTCACTGGAGGAGGCGAAGCTGTGCTGACGCTTGAAAACCCCGAAGACCCATTCCAGGGAGGAATAGATATGATAGTAACATTTCCCAACAAGCCCTCAATAGTTGTAAGCGGAGCCAGCGGAGGCGAACGTTCGGTAACGGCTGTCGCATTCATATTTGCACTAAAAGAGTTTACACCCGCATCCTTCTACGTCCTCGACGAAGTGGACGCGCACCTGGATGCACTTCACGTCTCAAAACTAGCAGATCTGCTTCTGGAAGAATCTGACAAGACCCAGTTCATAGTCATCACACTCAAGCCTGAAATGGTGAACAAAGCGCAGAAAGTGTACGGGGTTTACATGCGCGACGGAAACTCGAACGTTGTCTCAGCAAAATTCCTGGAGGCACAAAGCTGACGTCAGCTGGAACCACGCGGAAACCTTTCTATCTGCTTCCACCATGGAACATCCTCTTCGAGTTCCACAAACTGGAAAAGCTCATACCCTGGAACGTAAACATCGCTTACCTGCTCACATCATTTCTTGAAAACATGGAAAAGACAGGTCAAGTTGACTTCAGAGCCTCAGGTGTTGCCCTCGACTCTTCAGCCTTCATATACCTAATGAAATCGAAGCTGCTGCTGAAACTGGAAGAGCCTCCACAACCTCCCAAGACACCGCAGGATTTCTTGCCACCACCATTGTTTCTGCCCCTCAGACACGAACTGACCTCAACAACCATAAAGAACTTGCTGGAGGTTTTGGACGATGTCTTGAAGGGCGAACAACTGATACGCCTGGAGAAAATCGTTGTGCAGAACGTTCTGCCAACGCCGTCAGAGGTTCTCCCACAGTTTGACCTGTACTTGATGGAAATTGAGCTTCAGATGGAGAAGCTCTACAATTCTCTATCGAATAGAGTGAAAGGTGCAGGTCTCATCGAACTGGCAACTCTGGTGAACGGGGTTGGACGATTAGAGGCTATCCGCACATTCATTCTTCTTCTGTTCTTGGCCCAGGAAGGCAGGATAAACCTGTGGCAGAACGAAGAGACAGAGGAGATTTACATAACAGTCGGAGAGTTAGGACTTGCAAGAAGCTGAGAAACAGGCAGTCGACTCAGGCAGGAATGTTGGTCAGGAAGAGCACAGCAGCAAACCGCAGAACGACTTGGTTCTCGTGGAAGCCGCATTATACGTTGCGGGGCATCCGTTGGATATGAACGAGTTGTGCTCGGTTCTGAAGACGCGATCAAAAGCCAAGACTAGGAAGGTTGTGCAAAAGCTTATTCAAGACTACAAGAACAGAAACATGGCCCTCGAAATCTTGGAGCTGAAAGATGAGAGATTCGTAATGCAACTCAAGAGCGACTTCACCCCTAATGTCAAGAAATTCGTTAACAGACCATTGCTTTCCGTCGGTCCACTGAAGACACTCTCTTACGTGGCTTATCGACAACCCGTAGTTCAGAAAAGAGTAGTTGACGTGAGGGGCCATCACGCTTATGGCCACATCAAGGTGTTGAAGGATATGGGATTGATTGCAAGCGAAAGAAGCGGACGTTCAATAGTCCTTAAGACGACCGAATACTTTGCAGACTACTTCGGCCTGAGCCAAGATACAGCGTCGATGAAGAGAGAGTTGAAGCAGGTTTTTGAAAGCTTTCCCAAACTGGGACATCCTGACAGTGAAAACGGATAGGTTTATATCCGAACAAATGGTGATAGTGAACACCAAATTTAGCTTCAAGTGTGAACAACATGTCGGTTTGGCACGGAGACATGCAAAAGAAAACCTCTTCCGGAGCCAGAAAAAAAGGCTACAGAAAGAAGAGGAAGTATGAGCAAGGTACGTTCCCAGCGGAGACAGTCGTAGGTGAACAGAAAAGGAAGTTTGCACGCGGAAGAGGTGGAAACCTCAAACTTAAGACGCTGGCCGAAAAGCAGGTATGCGTAACCGACCCCAAAACGGGAAAGACGAAAAAGACCGAGATTTTGCGAGTCATAAAAAACCCCGCAAACATCGACTATGACCGCAGAGGCGTAATAACGAAGGGCGCGGTTGTGGAAACACAGCTGGGCCAAGCACGCATCACTTCACGCCCAGGACAACATGGTGTCTTGAACGCAGTTCTCACTGGAGAGGGAAAAACCTAGTCCTCACTTCAAACTAGTCGTGCTACGCGTTTTTTGAAGCTGCCTCGCGAGGAGAAGCACTACTTGGCCTTTCGAACCTTTTTTCTTCACTAGAATCATGCCTGTTTTCAACCAAGGCGTCTTAGCGTAGCCAGCATCAGCCACTAACTCATTGGATAAGCCGAGCTTCTCCGCCGCCTCCTTAACCTCAACGATTTTCGGAGAGGGCACGGCCAGATTCTTCGGCACTTTCCTTCCCTCACTTCTTGTCTTCGCTGAATCAAAGTAAGCCGGCCAGATGATTATCTTATCCTGCTGTCTCACGCTTTTCTTCCCCTTACTTTTGAGCATAGTATGCCGTCAATTTATCGTCGATCCCGTCAATTCTCACGAAGCCAAACCGCTCGAATTGTACGACATCGTCCTTTTTCAATCGTTTGCAAGCACTCTCGGCAACGCCCTCCGACAGCGTTGCATCAGGCATCATGACTTGGCAGGGCATGTCGTCACCTATCGGAACCCAGTGAATCAACTGCGCTTTAATATCTCTTGCCTGTTCGTAAGACTCGCTTTCAAAAGAAGCTTCGGCTGCATAGATACTCGCGCTCGAGATGTTCACGTTGAATAAATCCATCAGTCGAAGCACCGTTCCAATCTTTGAAGAGCCCACATCTTTCCTTGAAACCCAAAAAACCACGCTGTTATCGCTTCCAGCAGGGACTATCTTGTATTCTCTGAAGCCCCTTTTGGGATCATCAGGATGAAGAGGAAGCCTTGCAACGAATTTTCTGGGGACGTGTTTCACACTCAACTCTATAGGGTATTGTACGAAGAAGTACCTGTCAGCTATTGGATCCAAAATCTTGCGGTTATGGGCATAGAGGTTCTCCCAGCTCAACACGACGTCAGAGGTCTTGGGGCCAATGTCCATCATCAGCCGCCTAATCGCCTCAGGGCTGATTCCACGCCTTCGCAAGGCTACGAACGTCGCCAAGCGAGGATCGTCCCAGTCCTTGTACAGCCCTTCCCTCATTCCTTGAACGATTTTAGACTTGCTCAAGGAAGCCCCCGTGATCTTTAGCCTGCCGTAATGAATGGTTTCAGGGTACTTCCAGCCCAGATGCTGGTACATGTACTCCTGGCGCACCTGGTTTGTGAGATGCTCTTTCCCTCGAATAATGTGGGTAATTCCCATGAGATGGTCATCGACCCCTGCCGCGAGGTTGTAGAGTGGCCAGACGCGGTATCTGCTTCCAACTCTCGGATGAGGATACTTTTGCGTGTCAAGAACACGGAGCGCAGGCCAATCACGGACGGCAGGGTTGGGATGGTTCAAGTCCGTTTTGACGCGCATGACGGCTTCGCCCTCTTTGTAGTCTCCTTGAAGCATGCGTCGCCACCTTTTGAGCTGCTCTTCCCTCGGGCAATCGCGGCATTCGCATGACCTGTTGACCAGAACTCTTTTTCGAAACTTCTCAGGCGAGCATGTGCAGATGTAAGCGTTGCCGTCATTGAGTAGCTTCTCGGCATACTCGTAATAGATTGGGATTCTGTCGCTTTGGATGTACTCCTCATCAGGTTTGCACCTGAGCCATGTCAGGTCTTCCCTGATGCTGTCATAGAATTCCAAAACCGGCCTTTTCAACTTTGGATCCGTGTCTTCGAAGCGAAGTATGAATTTGCCTTTGTACATACGTGCGTATTCATGACTCAAAACTATGGCCCTGGCGGAGCCTAAGTGCAACACACAATCAGGGTTGGGTGAATAGCGCGTGACTATTCGCTGATATTTTGGAGCGTTCGGCAAAGGGGGCAGATGCCTTTCTTCCTGCACCTTCTCTTTCACAAGAGCTTCGGGCCATTTTTCCTCGATAACCTTTGTTTGTTCATGCAGTGAAAGCCCATTGACTTCTCGAATTACTGCGTTGACTAGGTCTGACACTTCCTTGACTTTCGTTCTGTACTCAGGCTTTTCGCCCAGAATCTTTCCGACAACCGGACCAGTCTGTGCCTTACCTTCATGTTTAACGGCGTTCAACAGCGCAATCTTGCGAATTGACTCTCTCAGGTCTGAATCCACTTTGGACGTCAAGAGTTTTACACTCGACCACTAGATTTTTCTCTCAATCAAGAATTCGGCAAAGGCTTTTAGTCTTTCTTTTGCTTGTGAATCAGGAAAAAGCTGCTCAGCCTCGTTCCAGCTTTTCTTAACGATTTTTCTGGCAAAGCGTTTGGCGTATTCTATTGAGTCGTGCTTCTGCATTATGGCGATGGCTTCATCCCTCAGCTTTTGGTTCGAAGTGTGCATGTTAAGAATCTCGATGAGCCTCTTCCTGTCTGTGGCATTTGAAACCTTGATGGTGTGTATGACAGGTAAGCTGCGCTTTCCTTCGGTTATGTCCTGCCCGCGTCCTCCCTTTTTTTCCGTGAACTGAGCGCTCGTAAGGTCCAAGACGTCATCTTTCATCTGAAAAGCTATGCCCAAGCTTTCTGCGAAAAGCCCAAGTTTCTCAATCAGCTGTTCGTCTGTTTCGCATAGGACAGCAGCAAGCCTGGCGGCCATTCTTGCCAGAGTTCCAGTCTTGTACGCGCACATCTGCAAATAGTCTTTTTCAGTTATTTCGTCAGCGTTCGCCAAACCCCTGTGCCACGCTATGTCCATGGCCTGGCCGAGGCTCAGATTTATCATCTCTTGAGTGTAGACCTCATAGACTTGAGCTAGTTTTTGCTTGGAAATTTTGTTCCTGTTTTCGAGCAGTGTCAGAAGCGGCAGATAGTACATAGCATTTCCTGCGTTTATGGCTATGTCTAATCCGAATATTTTGTAAGTGCATAGTTTGCCGCGTCGACAGTCTGACGCATCTTCTATGTCGTCGACCATTAGAGTTCCGTTGTGCACTATTTCAGGAATGATGGCAAAATCGGCGAAATCTTCACGTTTTCTGCCGAGTGCTTCACACATAAGTACGAACAGCGCTGGACGCCACCGTTTCCCGCCCCTGTCAAGAAACTCCCATATTGGATCAATGACAGCTTTGTTCAAAGCTTCAAGATTGTAGGCGTACCGTGGTTTGCTGACCCTGAAAAGGACCGATTTTCTCGACAGGCTCCTCGGGATGTACTTCTCAATGGCCTTGTTCACTGTCAAGGCATTCTCGTCAAGGAACGCTTCGAAACTCAAGCTCAGTTCTCCCCTCTTCTAGCATATGATTCAACATCAAAACCTCTTGTCCTCAGCCACTCAGACGTCTTACCAACCATGACGACGTTAGACTTACGCAAAGCTTCAATCGATCCTGCACCGACTAGAAACATCACGTTTTGCAATTCGTCCATCAGAAGCGAAAGCATATCCCTTGTCTGCCGAGTCCCCTTAACCGCCGCCCGTAGGGCAGGTTGAGAAAGGCTTGCGAGGCTTGAACCTAACGCCATTGCCTTGGCGACATCCACTCCATTACGCACCCCTCCAGAAGCGATGACGGGAAGACTCACGGTCTGGCAGACTTCAACGATGCTCGCTGCTGTAGGGATCCCCCAATCCCAGAAAAGGTCTCCCAGTCTGCGTCGAGACGCATCTTGAAGCTCCGTTGCACGGTAATATTCAACCGCCGCCCAGCTTGTGCCACCTGCTCCGCTCACGTCTATGCTCTTGACTCCCGCTGCTTCCAGCTTTTTCGCCTCTTCAGAGGCCATGCCAGCCCCCGTCTCCTTCACGATGACAGGTTTATCCAGCTGCTCAGCGATTCGACCTACCTTTTCGAGTATTCCCGCAAAGTTCGTCTGTCCTTCAGGTTGGGTCGTCTCCTGCAACGCATTAAGATGTATCGCCAATGCGTCTGCGTCAATCATGTCCATGGCTCTCTTGACTTCTTTCAAACCGTATCCATTAACGAGTTGCACTCCACCGATGTTTGCAATGAGAAAAGCTGTGGGCGCCTTCTTCCTCGCCACAGAAAAAGACCTCTCAAACTTCCTGTCTTCCAACGCGGCGCGCTGACTTCCCACACCCATTCCTAAGCCCATCTCTTCAACGACCTCGGCTATCGTCGAATTGATCTTCGTGGCCTCATAAGTTCCGCCCGTTATGGCGCCTACGATGAGTGGCGCGGCAAACTTGTGTCCAAGAACCGTCGTGGCCAAGTTTATCTCTTGCCTGTCTACTTCCGGCAAAGCCCTGTGAATGAACCTTGCATCCTCGAAGCCTGTCGTCACTTGTCGGGCTTGGACATCGTGTTTTAAGGATATGCTTATGTGCTCTGCTTTCCGTTTTCTCGTCCTTTCTGCCAAATCTATTCCTTCCTTATGACCGTGCCTTCCACTGTCTTTCCTTCAAGAACCTTGTATACATTCCCGGGCTTTGACGCATTCACCAAAGTCACTGGAATCCCACGTTCAACAGCCAGCAAGAGCTCTGCTACTTTGCCATACATACCACCTGTAACATCGCGGGACGCGGGCTTGCACAGCTTGTTCTGAAGCATTTTCAGCTCCTCAAGTGTCAGATGCGCGAACAATCTGGCTTTCTCCTCTACTTTGGGATCAGCGTCATAAAGTCCGTCCACATCGACGCCCACTACTATACGGTCCGCGTTGAACCTTACTGCAAGTGATGAGACGAGCTGATCGCCCGACAGGATGGTAAAACCCTGCTTCGAGTCTAGGACTGCGTCCCCATAGAGAACTGGAATAAAATCCATCTCCAGAAGCGTTCTTAGGGATGTATCCTCGAAATGCTTCATTCTTCCATTCTCTGTGATTATACATGAGGAAGGAGTGACGCTTACTGCTGGAACGCCGTGCCAGATAAGACAATCCATGACCAAGCCGTTCAGGACGGTCATGACGTGGTGAGTCTCTGAGAACCCGATCTTCTGTGAATCCTCTTTCAGACCATCTTTTATCCTGTATTTCTGAGCCGAGGGATGGCCGAAGCTTCCACCTCCATGGACAACTATCAAGCCCTTGAGGCTGGCCTTCTGAATCTCTCCTGCCAAACGGTCTATTTCCTGTGTTCGAGCCGCAAGCTCCCCATTCTTGTCAGTAATAACGGATCCGCCGATCTTCAGGATTGTAAACTCATGTTTGCTCAACTCTGACCCCCTCATCCGTTTTCTTTGCTATGAACGGTTTTCCGCCAGCCCTGACTATTGCCTCCAGAACTCGTTCAAGCTTTTCGTTCCTCGCCAACGCAATCATACATCCGCCGCCGCCTGCTCCCGTCAACTTTGCGCCTAAGGCTCCGGCCTTGCGCGAAGCATTAATCAGCCACTCGAGCGACTCATCAGAGACCCCCATTCCGTACAACAGGGCCTGATTGATGTTCATCAACTCTCCAACAGTAGACAGATCGTTTTCTTTCAACGCGTCTATGGCTCGCAGAACGATTTCCCTCGCCGCTTTCCGCAACGGCTCAAATATGCTCGGATAATTCTCCATCATGCTTCGCACCTTGTCAACCTGAACTCGTGTGGATCTCTGTACTCCTGTCTCCCCGACCACGAGCGGGATGTCTGCTTCAACCTCCAATGGCTTGAAGCCAGTGTCCATCTGAAAGAGAAGTGCACCACCGAAAGTTGAGATAGCAGGATCTACACCTGAAGTAGTGCCGTGCACAACCTTCTCGGTCTCGCACGTGATTAGAAAGACGTCCTCCTTCGACATCTTCGCTTTTAGGAGGTAGCCAGTTGCTGCTGTTACTGCGGCTATCACGGCGGCCGAAGAGCCCAAACCTGCCGCAACGGGAACGGATGACTTGATTTCAATGTTCAACCCAGCCTCTTCTCCACATTTGCTCATTACTTTTTCAACGGCCAACCTTATTGCCTCGAACCTCAACCCGGCTTCCCTTGCGTCTCCTGTCTCAACTCTGAAATCTCCGTTCTCGAAATAGCCCCCAAAACCAAGGTCTGCGGATTGCAGGTGGATGCGCTTATCGTCGCGGCGATCAACGGTCGCATATACTCGACGGTCTATGGCCAAAACGATGGCGGGCTCCCCGTAGACTACGAAATGTTCTCCGAAGAGGATGACTTTAGCGGGAGCTGAGGCAACTACTCCCATTCCACACCACTATTTCATGAAACACACGGCGGCATACCCAACCACGCTTGAGCGGTCGCCAATCACATCTCCACTGGTCTTATAGCATAATAATTTTGCCTCTTTTCCCCCAAGCGTTTTTGCGGCGGTAATCAAAGAAGCTATTGGACCATGTCCGCAGGCAGTGATGTTATAGGCTTCGATGGCTGATTGAAAACGAACTTCATCCATGGCTTCTATGGCCTCAAGAGCCTTTGCATCTTTGCTCTCAGCGCTCTTCTGCGGCTCGTAGTGGGTCATGTCTGAGGAAGCTATGATAAGGGCATTCTTGTCAAGCAAGACCCTAGCAACAGCCTGCCCAACTTCTCTGGCTGACGATAAGTCCTGCATCAGAAAACAAATCGGCACCAACTTGAACGACGAACCATAGAGATACTGGAGAAATGGAAGCTGAACTTCGATTGAATGCTCATTACTGTGAGCAGAATCGTCGATGTCCACGATGCGCGACTCGTGAACGATTTGATTTGCTGTCTCCCTGTCCACTTCAACGTCGCCTAGCGGTGTACGCCAAACACCCTCATTCATAATGGCCAAGCCGCTACCATAGCCCGTGTGATTTGGACCGAGAATAACTACAACGTCAGGTTTCCCATCAACAGCAAGCTTGTAGTAGGCGTGTGCGGCCACGGGCCCTGAGAACATGTAGCCTGCGTGGGGACATACAAGCCCGATTACTCTTCTATTGGCTGTCTTTGAGACTTCAGGGAGTTGGCCTGGTCCAAACTTGCCAGTGAAACACTTTTCTATTTGTCGCTTGAGCGCGTCAGAGGTATCTTCATAAAAGGCTCCGGCTTGGCATGGGCGCCTAACCTTCACCATTAAACTAGGTTTCCTCCTCCTCTCTGGCGATCTTCGCTTCAAAGTCGTCAACCGTCAGAGGAAGGTCCTTGTCCATGGCTAGTTCGCCTCTCTCGCGCAGCGTTTGTCTTGCCAAGAGCCAGTAAATTACAGCCAGAGCTCGTCGACCCTTGTTGTTCGTCGGGATAATCAGGTCCACGCCATTAAACTCGTTGTCAGTGCTGCATAAAGCCACGACAGGTATCCCCACCGAAGCTGCCTCCTTGACAGCCTGACCGTCGGCTCGAGGGTCAGAAACTATGAGCACTTCTGGCTCTATGCGGTTAGGATACAACGGGTTTGACAACATTCCTGGAATGAATCGGCCGACTACCGGAGTTGCTCCCGTCACCTGACAGAATTTGCTCACAGGCTCTTGCGCGTAAAGTCTAGCAGCAGCCGCGCCGATTTTTCCCGGTTCAAACCGTGCCAGAAACTTGCCTGCTGCTCGTATGCGGTCATCTGTTTTCTTAATGTCTAAGACGAACAGCCCGTCGGCTCTCACACGGTAGATGAACTGCTCCATGTCACCAGTCTTCATCCGAGTTCCAATGTGTATTCCAGCGGACAGCAGCGCGTCTCGCGGCATCAGGAGTTCCTCTTCCAGAACGCTTTCGGCTGGCAGCTCCGGGGTCTCCTCCTTGTTTTCCTCTGTCAGCTTCACTTCTTCCTCTATCTCTTCACTTTCGTTTTTTTCTTCAACATTCTCCTTGTTCTCTTCATCGTCAGACAAAGTTTATCCTCCTTGCAGCATTTCAAGACTAGCCATTGCGGCTCTGTCTCCAAGAAATTCTTCGATCCTTATTAACTCGTTTATTTTCGCTATGCGAGAACCCTCAACGACCCCTGTCTTTATTATTGGGCATTTGAAAGCCGGTGCCAAGTGAGCTATGTGCCAGTCGCACGTTTCTCCTGAACGGTGAGACATAACCGGCGCAACTCCATTCCTTTTCGCCATTTCAATAGTTTCCCAAGCGTCAGTTAGGGTGCCTATCTGGTTGACTTTTATTATGATGGCATTAGCCGAGTGTATCTTTATCCCGCGGCTCAGCCTTTCACTGTTCGTCGTGAAAATGTCGTCTCCACATATTAGACAGTTCTTGGCTTTCTTCGTCAACTCTGCGAACGCTGAGAAATCTTCTTCATGAAATGGATCTTCAACGTAGACCAAATGATACTTCTTTATGATATCAAGAATGAATTCTAGCTGTTCTCCCGAGTCTCTCATCTTCTTTTCTCTATAATAATTATAGGTTTTGTCCTTGCTGTTCCACATCGATGATGATGCGACATCTACGCCCACGCCGCATTCGACACTCATTTCCGCACCTACTTCTTCACATGCCGCTGCCATAATCTCCAAGGCCTCCAAGTTTCTCACGTTGGCAACCCAGGCACCCTCATCGCTCTTTCCTGCGCCGAAAAGTTTGTCCTTCTTGGCGAGAGCCTCGCCGACTTTTCTGTGAACCTGAATGTTGGCCGTGGCAGCCTCCATGAAAGATTCAGCGCCATGTGCGAGAACCAGAAACTCCTGCAGGTCGGGGGACTTTTCCCCTTGAGTGTGTTGCCCGCCGCTTATAGTGTTGCCGAGCGGAAATGGAAGCTCATGGGCAATTTGCCCGCCCAAGTACTGAAAGAGCAGGAGCCCAGAAGAGTTTGCTGCAGCCTCTGCTGTGGCTAACGAGATGGCGAACGCTGTGTTACCGCCGATTACTCGAAAATCTTTTGAACCATCGATATCATGCAGGGTTTTGTCAATCTCTTCCTGACAATCAGCGCCTAGACCCACTATCTCAGGCGTTATGTCCTCTTCGACTTTTTTCACCGCTTGGTCCACTCCGCCTTGCGGATAATAGACAACTTCTGCCTTTCCCCGGCTTTTCCCCGCCGGAGCTGCAACCCTGCCGAAACCAGAAGTTGTTATGATGTCTATCTCTACAGTTTCCTCTCCTCGATTGTTGAACACTTTTCTTGCAAGTACGTCCTCAATAACCGTAGACATTGAATTTTCCCTTCAACCGGGCTAGTAATAGGTTCTTGCCTCTTTCCGTTTCTCAGCCTCTTCATAGAACCGCAGCACTTCATCGAATATCTCGACGTGCGACAGAAGCATCCGTCTGCAACAGTAACGCTTGACTGCGAGACCGTCCAACACTTCTCCAGCATTCTCTCCTGCCTTGACCCTTCTAGCGAACTCCTCCCACTTGTCCCCAACCAGTTTGCCACAAGTGAAACATCTTACCGGTATTATCATCAGACACAAACCTCTATCTGTAGCTCTTCTGGTCCCTCGCCCGTGCTCCCGGCCCTCCGAACTTCTTGGGTTCTTTCTTCCTGTTGTCTCCAGCAATCATCGTCCTGTCGTATTCAGCAAAAACCGTGCGCAGATGTGCGCTCTTCGTCCATTTCAGGATACCGTTCGCAATGGCCATCCTAGCCGCATCAGCCTGTCCCACGTAGCCTCCGCCCGACACCTTAACGTCAATGTCCAACTGTCTGCGAATCTCAGTTCCAGCCTGTATAAGCGGCTCCATAATCTTCTCACGGGCGATGTCGGGCTCGAAAATCTCCACTGGAATCCTGTTTATTCGTACTCTGCCAATCCCAGATCTCACCACTGCGCGTGAAGTGGCTGTTTTTCTTTTTCCGCTAACAACTAAAGTCTTTTTTGCGGGCATAACTATTCTCCCTGATTCCAACCTATTCCTTTCGCGAGTTCGCTGACCGTGAAATATGGGCAGGTCAGCTTCTTAGCTTGCGCATCCACCAGAGTGTTCATCTTCTGCCCTTTAAGATTATCCGGGATTCCTATGAAAACGTGGAGCCTCCTGTATGCAAGAAGACCCTTCGACTTTCTGATCGGAAGCATACCCCTAACGGCCTTTCTCACAATTCGGTCTGGTCTTCGGTAGTGGAAGGGCCCTCTTCCCACGCCTCCCACGTCCAAGAATTCCTTTGCTTCATTCACTTTGGTCTTTTTCCTTCCTGAGAGAACGGCTTTTTCGGCGTTTACGATCATCACATGCTCACCCCGCAGCAAGTTCTTCGCAACTGTGCTGGCCATCCTGCCTAGGATGAGCCCGTCAGCATCTATTACGATGGCGGCTTTGCTCAATGTCTCCATCTTTTTCACCCAATTATCTTGACGTTCGAACCTTTCGGGTTCTTCTTCACGAGATCCGAAAAAGACACGCATTTCCCTTTTGCGGCTTTTATTTTTTCCTGGGCTTTTCCAGAGAAGGTATACGCAGCTACGGTTATCGGGTGGGTCATCTCACCCGTGGCCAGCACCTTGCCTGGAACTGCCACCATCTCGTTCTTGGAGGTGTATCTGCTCAGGCGGCTCAGGTTCACGGCTACACGCCTTCTTTTAGATTTCAGCAAGCGTTCCGCGATGTCCCGCCAGATTTCCGCCTTGGTTTCTCTGCTTTGTTTCTTGAGGGACCTGGCGAGTTCTAAGAGTTCCGGATTCGTTGTTTTAGCTTTTTTCACTCTTTTTCACCTTGATTTCGCCCTCGAGCTCCTTTAGATGCTTGTCCAATATTCTGCTGGCCTCGGCTATGATCCTTTCTGGAGGAAGTGCACCTGTGGACTCCAAGTTCAATATAAACGCGTTCTCTTCTCCTGAGACTCGTATTGCCGGAGGGCTTTCTGGACAAGCTTTAACGCAGTCTTGGCAGAGAGTGCAAGCAATCAAATCATTCACTTCGATCTTGTCACCCTTCTTCACGAGAACTCTCCTTGGACATATTTCCACGCATTTTCCGCACGTGCTACAGTCCTTCGTGATGTCAATGTTCGGATAATACTTATATGCGCACATTGAAACTGGTTCCCACTTCGCGTGGTTCTTGCCTTTTCCAAGCCTCGCGTACGCCTCTAGCTTCATCCTCTGCTCCTTAGCCAGTTTTAATATTGGAATCTTGTCACTCACGGGCACGACGTTCGGATTCTCTGAAACCAAATCACCTGAATACAACGTTTTTGTCTCAACCTTGGCTTCCACGTCCAACGTGAGGGTTACGCGGCAGAGGTTGCACCCGAATTCGCTCTGACACGGACACTCCTCTGGTAGGTTGTAACTGTCCAAGTCGGTCTTAAGCGGAATAAGCCCCATTCGGTGGGCGATGGTCTCGTCCTGCAGCACGGAAGAATTTTCGACGATTACTATCTCATCTATGGCCATGCTCGGAACCTCGGAAGTCACGATTCTTCTCAGCGCATTCATGAATGGAACATCGACTCCTCGAATGAGCAAACGTAGGTTTGTTTCGTCTCGTTCAAGCACCTTTATTTCCACTTAACAGGACACCCCGTAACAATGTTCCGCTTTGCTATGCCGCTCAATAGAACATTGGTGCATTATTTCAATTTTTCTATCAGAAGAAGGATGGTACGTATCTCTTAGACTCTTCTTCCTCTTCTGCCCCCGGGTCTTCTCGTGCCATCATGCGGTACAGGCGTAACTTCTTCGATGCGTTCAATCCTGAAGCCCGCCCTTGCCAACGCTCTGATTGCTGCCTGAGCACCCGGTCCCGGCGTTCTTGGCCCTGCTCCCCCAGGCGCCCTAACTTTGATGTGGATTGCCGTTATTCCTTTGTCCCTGGCAACATCTGCTGCCAACGACGCTGCGCGCATCGCCGCATAGGGTGAAGACTCCAGCCTATCAGCTTTCACAACCATTCCACCGGACGTTCGAGCTATCGTTTCAGCGCCAGAAATGTCGGTTATGTGTATAATCGTATTGTTATAGGAGCTGAATATGTGGACGACCGCCCACCTTTCGGTCCTCTTGCTCGAACTCATTACTCTCCCTCACTCCGTGATCTAGCTGGCGTCGGCTCCGCCGCTGGTGCAGCCGATATCGTCTGACGCAGTGGATGAGCTGGGTTCGCGAGGGAGCTCTTTGGCGTGTAGCTTATCTGACTTTCCTCAGTTTTCGGAACGATGTAGCCTGGAGTGGTGACCCTTCGATTACCAATAGTCATATGTCCATGGCCTATTAGTTGACGTGACTGCTGCATCGTTTTTGCCAAGCCCTTGCGGAAAACAATCGTCTCGAACCTGCGCTCAAGAACATCCTCTATAGTCAAGTCTAGAACATCATCCAACACTGCTGTCTCATCTAGAACGCCCAGTTTTTTCAGGCGCGCAACAAGCTCGTTCTCCATCTTCTTGCGCTCTTCAGGCGTCTCGCCTATTAGCGTACGAGCTATGCTTCTGAACTTTGACAGCAAGGTTTCATGCCGCCACAGTTCATGCTTGTTCCTCAGACCGTATTCGCCGATAAGTTTGAGCTCTCCCTGCATTATGTCCGTTCGCCAGGGAAAACGCGGTGTGTCATACTTCTTTCTCTGTTTTTTCGGGTCGCCCATGACTACTTGCTCTCCGCCCCTGCAGATGGTCTCTGCATAAGTGTCTTCTTCTTGACTCCCAGAGCTTTACCTGCTCTACCAGTTGTCTTGGTTCTTTGACCTCTCACTTTCAAGCCGTACGCATGGCGATACCCGCGCCAAGATTTTATCTCTTTCATCTTCTCTATGTCCGTCTTCGTCCTCAGAACCAAATCGGAGCTTATCAAGTGAGTGTCTCTCCCGGTCTCCTGCTCTTTTCTTCGGTTAAACATCCAAGCCGGCAAGCCATTCTTGGCTGGATCCTTTATTATCTGTTCCAGCCGGTCAACCTCAGCTTCTGTCAGAAAGCCTGCTCTCTTGTCAGGGCTTATGCCTGCCTTCCTAAGCATCGCATCAGCAAGGCTTGGGCCCACTCCCTTGACTTTCGCCAACGCATATGACACTTTCAAAGTGCCATCTACGTCAGCGTCGATTATTCGAAGTCTATGGCGGAATTCGTCTGACATCTATCGCCATCCATGATATCGTTCAAAGCTAACTACGAAATAAAGCGTATCTATGTCTGAAATAAACAGAAGATTTATTACGTCTACTGCCTATTCTATACCTTGGGAGTTGTGGTGAGATGTCTCGAAAGGCGTACAAAGATACGCTCATAACCCTTGAAAACATCGATGCTGCATTTAAAGATTTCTTGGACAGTCAAAAAACTTCAAGTAGAAAAACCTACGTTTGCTTAATGCGGAAACTGGTAGAGTACACAAAGAGCTACAACGGAAAAGAAATGTTGGCTGATCATGAGCATTGGAACCAAAAGATAATGATGTTTATGCGATGGATAAAAGAACAGGGATATTCGGACAGTTATGCGGTCACAGCGTGCGGAATGGTTAGAGCATTTTTTGATTTCCATCATAAACCGCTTGTGCTGAATCGACAGGAAAGAATGAAATTGAAGGAAAGAATCAGAAACTCTGAAGATTATCTCTTTTCAAAAGAAGATATAGCAAAAATGGCCAGATTCGGAAACGATAAAGAAAAATACATCGTGTTGGTTGGTGCTTCTTTCGGTCTGCGTGCTGAAGATTTCAGCAGTCTTACTTATGGCAAATATCGAACCGCACTAGAGAGAGCGGAAAAAGAAAAAACAGAGTGTCCGATACCACTCGATCCAATTTCGACACAGAAGGAAAAAGGTGTAAAGGCTTTCCCGTTCCTTAACACGGACGCACTGCCTATCGTTCAACACTTCTTAGAGATTGGCAAGGATAAGCCAGATAACGCTAGAGTTTGGACTGAGAGACCTTCACAGTTAACCGTTGTGCTTCAGCAACTAGCCAAAAGAAACGGTATAGACCCGCACGGTTCCAGAATCCGATTTCACAATCTCAGAAAATACTTAATTGACCGCCTCAGTTCGGTTATGAGTGAATCGAAATGGAAACAGATCGTAGGCAAAAAGATTTCTGAGGGTGCCTACGTCTCGCCGAGCGAGTTACGGGAAAACTATCTTAGAGCTATGCCTTCAATAGTGGTTTCTAACGGCAATGGAACAGAAACGAAACGCTTAGTTCTGGAACAAGGACAAGAGATTGAAAAACTTAGAGCTGATATGGAAGAACTTAGAAACGTGAACAAAACCCTAAGAATGATGTTCAATGATGCATTCAAGGCGCGGATGTTCGAAGAAAGCAAGAAACCGAAAGAAACCTAAGTTTTCCTTCTTTTTTACTAGCGCGCTTTACAAACGTGCTTGCATCCGTAAATCTTTCAAAAGAAACGAGCTTTCCCTATCTAGCAGACATTTGAGAGTTTCATGAAGATTCTGTGTGAACAAGGCTTAAATTGGTTGTATCAACTAATACTTTTAGGATGTGCTGTGCACACGGGTTTCCTTTCCCCTATAATTTGCAAGAGAATTCTTGTGCACGGCACGCCTTCTAATCAAGAACTTGAATAGTATCGGCGCGCGCTTTTCAACCTTCTTTTTGTTATTACGTCTATTACTACGAATAAACCTCTTGCGAGTTCCGATTGGCAAACGCTTTTATTTTCGTGGCGATACTAGGTTTTAGGGTTCGAAATGCCGAAGTTTGAAGTTGAAATACCACAAGTCGAATATGAACTGTTGGCCAAGATCGCACACGGTCTAGGGTTAGATGTTCAAAAGCTGATTCAACAGGAAACCGATAGAAGTATTGAAGCTGTTAGCTGTTGGCTTCAACGTGCTGAAATGTTGAATCATTGAAGGAACAGCGAGATAACGCAACATTCCCTTTTTTCTATTTGTTCATTGCACATCATATACTACTATACATTTGGCTTATCTCTCTGTTATTTTATAGTTAAATGTCATATGAATAGTATGGTGAAACATCAAATAAACTATGGTTTATTCGTTATTTCATTACAGAAAAGCGGTGTTCGATAGGTTCGAACAGACCGAACAAGCCCAAAATAGACCCCCATGTCGAACAAATCTCAAATTTCCAAGCTTTTACCTATACCACATTAGGCTTAATATGTCGGCAGAAAACTTTGAGTCGGTGAGCGGTGCCTTGTTGTTTCATCGCTGTTGAATAGCGCGCGTTCTTATGTTCTAGTCTTTCGACGCGCGTGCTAACGTAGACCTTTCTCCATCCGATTAACGACACCGTTTATTATCATCTTCTCAAACCACCCATTTGCTAACTGTTTGGCCGTTGAAAGTCTATCTTGATAGATATGAAGTTGCTGAACCTTTTCGTTCTTGAACTCAAATAGATCCAGTCCCGCAAGCCGTAGATTTCTGCCGCCACCCCTTACGGAAATTCCTTCCATAACAAACTCGAGGACAGCCTTATCTCCTTCGGCAATGATGCCTTTCTCTGCTAGTGTTAGCTCTGAGAAGTTTGAAAAAGTCCAAGCGTAATACCGCCCTATTTCTTCTTTTCCTCTGAAAATTCCCTCAGGTCGTACATACGTCGCATCATCTGCAAAATAAGAAAGCATACTTTTCAAGTCCTTCTTGTTGAACGCTTCAAGCATATTACGTATAGTTGTCTTGAGTTCCCTAGGTTCCAAATCTATCACTTCTTAAACGAACAATTGCCATTTCTCTGTAACCGTTATTTATGACTTTTGACACGCCATACTCAACGTAGACCTTCCCGCGCGCTATATCAAACACATTTCGTACCCTTTAATGAGCGCGCTTAATAATTCTTACGCTACGATCTAGTATCCACAATTTTGTTGAAGTTTAGGCGGCGAATCTAACAAAACATAAAAGCACCTTCCGAACAATAGCCATGCGGTGAGAAAATGCAGAAGAAAGAGAAGTTGGTATTCGAACTTTACGTTGATACGGATAAGCAATTCAGATGGCGACTGTGGGCACCAAACGAAAGAAAAATCGCTAATAGCGGTGAAGGCTACCACAATAAGGCGGACTGTATGCACGCAATAAATCTGATTAAAGAAAACGCTTCTGACGCAGAAATACAGGACAAGACCCAACCTAAAAGCTAGAATCCACCGAGCGGTATCGTTTCAACATGCTCAGACTTCCTATCTTAGCAAGTTAAGAGGTGATGTCACGGGTAAAGAGAATGTGAACAGAGACATTGATCTCCAGAAGATTCAGATTCTAAGTGAAGACTTCCATGCATGGTTTGATGTGGGAGCCTCTGTTTGGGTCGGTGGGTTCATTGGCTTATTGATTCTGATTTTGACGGTCTACTATAACAAGCAATTCAGTCCCGATGTGATGCTGAACTTGGTTCTTACCTTCATAGCTGCTGTAATCGTATATGTCGTTTTCGCGATTTTCGCTAGAATGTTCATGAACAAAGCGCGCAACGAATTCTTGGCATTTATTGATGAATTGCTTGCCAAAGTTGAAAAAGGAGACTCTTTGCCTTCAGTGACGGAATTGAGGAAGCGCTTTAGAGAGAAAACGCGCCGCGAATAATCGTATGTAGAACAGATTATTTGTCTATCTTGGAACGCAGATAGAAGATGGCACTTGCGACAGAAATTGTCATCAAAGTTCCGTCAAGCAAGCCAACGAGATAAATGCCAAATGAAGAACTGATGAATGGTCTCGTTTCTGCAAAATAGGAAATCAAAGTCAGAAACATGACCAACACCCACAAGGTGGAATGGGATATTTTCCCATATATTTCGGAAGACATTGGTTTGCGGTCGCGTCTTCTGACCTGTTCCATTTTATTCTCTCTTTGTTCTAGGCTTCTTCCTTATATCGAAACTCTCTAGCTCGTGGCATGGCTTGTTCGAAAGTTTCGCCCAACTCTCTTTGCACTCTTTTGAGGAAATCTTCAAACTTGGATGTTATCTCATTGTAGCGTGTCCGAAGCTCATCATTGTACCTAGCACTGACATCATCTGTGTATTTTTCATCTATCATCTGGAGAATGTCAATAAATCCTTCAATGAAGACACTGTTATAATAGGTAACGTTTTGTTTGAATATCATCACTAACTCTAGCAGAACATCTTTCTCTTTAGGCTCTGACTGTCGTATGAATAGATCGACTCTGTGCTTGAACTTTGAAACACTGTCTTTCATTAGGTCGAAACTTCGGTTGAAGAAATCGATCCACCTGTAGATTGCTAAGCGCTTCCACTGTTCCTCATCTGAACCAAGCCTATTCCGCAATTCATCACAAAGATTGCGAACGCAAGTATTTCTATTCTCCAAGACATGCCATTTTGCGAAATCATTGGTAATGTCTTGCAGTTGTTCCGCAAGCACATGTATGACATCCCCCCTCGTAATCCATGTTCTAACAAGGTCAGTCATGCTGACTCCCTTTTGTTTCGCAAGCTCAGCGAGTCGGGCCTTCTCTTCTTCACTTAATCGAATGTCAACTCGTTCCGACACCTTTTTCCGCCAGCTATTCCGTACATGTACACACAGCAGAACACGCAGATAAACCTTTTGCCTCTATACAGACACGAACACGTTTGATGATTATTCAATAAGCTAACTTTGACAAACAGACTGTGCAGCAAGCGCGCCCACTGATGGTAATTGTCTCAATAGTCTCAGTGGAAACGGGCAGAATAGTTTTTTCTGTTGAAATTTCAAAAAGTCGATTTTGAGGAGACTATTGAGACTATGCTAGCTGGATGGTGTTAGTGTCGATCGTATCAGTGATTTCCGAAAAAACAAAAAGCAACCGACAAAATCAAAATAGCGATTTTCATTGACACTATTGACACTATTGATGTGGTTCTGATGCAAAGCTTACGATGCTACGCCTATTTCCTCTACGAGAAAAGTGAGGGTAAGATGTGAGGCTAATTTTATCGATAAGAAAGTGGTGTAGCATCGGTAGCATCGGAGCGCAAAGTTTTCCATAGGTCTGCGGTTTTTTGCTGTAGCATTGTTAGGAACTGGTTCGCTGGATGCAGATTCTCTAAGAACTCCCAACGGCAAGGGCCATACGGGCAAGGCATTTCATTTTCGGCATAGTGGAATTTTGAAACTAGCGCGCGCGCTGGCGCGGCTAAGAGCCAATAGGATTCAATACGTGGGGGTTCCTGCCTGAACAAGCTTCTGAAGGATTTGCACTTGCCTCTGCGTGTCCTGTTCGAATCTCTTGTTCATGAGAACGGTTTCTTTGCTTTGCCTTGGTCTTCCATCCCATCAGATGGATGATTCGTGGTCAGTTGGTCGAATGCTTTAAAATCAGTCGGCAATGACTGTCTTGTGGTGAATTGATTGGTCCTTCCTGCTAAGGTGTTTGAGATCAAGGAGAAAGTCGATCCGGGCGTTATGCTTTGGAAGCTCAAGGACTTCAGAGAAGAGGAATCCTGCAAGACTGAGGCTGGTGAAAACCTGAATCTGATGACGGAGATTCTGGATTTAAAGTCGAAGGAAGGCGTGGTAGAAGGAGTCTTGAGCAAGGATTTCATACGCAGACGTTTCTACAGAAGAAGCCTGGTTGAAGCCCCCGTCACAGAGGAAGCCCCTTTTTGGATAGTGTCTTCAAAGAAAAGGACCTTCCTCGTGGTGGAGGCGCCTTCGGTGGCGCGCGGTGTCAAGAAGCTGCTCACAAACTATGTCGCCAACAAGCTCAGCAAAGTTCTGTTCATTAACGCGCAGTCAATTCTAGAGGTTAGGATGCCTCATGAAACTCTAAAGGAGCTGCATGAGTCAAACCCGCAAGCAACGAAGCTAATATGGTTCGATGAAGTCGACATCCCAGGAGTCGAGAAACTGTGCCTAGCAGGATCAGGTATCGTTGACACAAAACTTTACCATGACTACATTGAACACGGAAAGATCTGGTACGTCGTCTTCGAAACCCAAAAGCGCGGAATCATGGTCGGCATCACAAGAAACTGCGTCGTAACGCTTTTCAGCAAAAGCACCACGCAAGAGTTCATAAACTACATCATAGAAGACTTCCTAAAACTGATTGAGTAGACGAGTGCCTGCCTTCATCGATAAGCGTTGACACTAGCACGGCGTAGCGAAGTGCCATAAGAAAAGAGTACCCATCTGCAGCACTTTTCTATCTTTCCTAACAAGAAAAAGAAGGGTAAATAAGAAAAAAACTAGTGGGGATTGCTCAGTCTTCGCTTTCCGGCATTCCACCCGGCGGTTTTCCGCCTCCGGGTCCTTCCCTCGGCTTTGTGGAAGCTATGACATCGTCTATGCGAATTATCATCGTCGCTGATTCTGTAGCTGATTTTATCGCCTGCTCTTTGACAATCAAGGGCTCGACAACCTTGTCCTTCATGTTCTCGACTTTTCCCGTGAAAAGGTTCACTCCCTTGTACTGTCCATCCGGTTTTCCATGGGCCGCTCTGAGTTCTACGAGTATGTCTATAGGTTCTAACCCTGCGTTTTCAGCCAAGGTCTTGGGGATTATTTCGACTGCGTCAGCGAAGGTTTCTATCGCAAGTTGCTCTCTTCCGCCAACGTCAGTTGCATAGTTTCGCAGCTCCTTGGCAACTTCCACTTCTACTGCTCCGCCTCCCGCGACTATCTTGTTATGTTCAATGACGTCTGAAACCACTGACAAAGCATCGGTCATCGCTCTTTCGGCTTCATCGACCATCCTTTCTAGACCCGCTCTTATGATAATAGCAACCGAACGAGGATCCTTGCATTTCTCAACGAATACCATCTTGTCTTCGCCCAGCTTCCGCTCTTCCACTAGCCCTGCAATGCCCAAGTCTTGAGTTCTCAAATCAGCAAGGTTCGAAACTATCCTTCCGCCAGTTGCCCTTGCCAGCTTCTCCATGTCCGACTGCTTCACTCTTCTGGCCGCGATTATTCCTTCTTTCGCCAAGAAGTGCTGAGCCATGTCGTCGATGCCTTTCTGACAGAAGACAACGTTAGCGCCTGAAGCCTTGATTTTATCAACCATATCTCGCAGCATCTTGTTCTCTTGGTCCAAGAAAGCTTTCATCTGGTCTGGATCGCGTATTCTTATCTCCGCGCTTATCTCCGTCTTTTCGATTTCCAAAGCACTGTCAAGTAAGGCTATTTTGGCCTTTTCAACTTTCTTCGGCATTCCTGAATGGACAACTTCTTTGTCAATCACCAGACCTTCAACCAGCTGAGATTCGAAAAGGCTCTTCCCGGTCTTCTTGATCACTTGAATGTTGTCTATGTCTGCAACCCATTTATCTCCGCGTTTTTCTGCAACTTTTCTCACGGCGTCAATAGCAATGTCGGCAAAGCGTTCCTTAGCTGGACCAACTGCCTTGCTTGCCATGGAAGTCAAAGCGACCTTCTTCAGTGTACCACGGTCATCAATGTCCACTAGCATAGCGATCTTGTTCATCGTCTCCATCGCCTTCTGTGCTGCCTTGCGATAGCCGCTCACGACTATCGTTGGGTGAATGTTCTGATCCAGAAGTTCCTCCGCCCTCTTCAGTAGTTCGCCCGCTAACACTACTGCAGTGGTAGTCCCGTCGCCAACCATATCGTCTTGAGTCTTCGCGATTTCCACCATCATTTTTGCTGCTGGATGTTCGACCTCTATTTCGTTCAGTATTGCTGCACCATCGTTTGTTATTGTTATGTCCCCAAGGCTGTCGATTAGCATCTTGTCCATGCCGCGGGGTCCTAAAGTCGTTCTGAGTACTTCGCCGATGACTCGCGCGGCCATTATGTTGTTCCTTTGAGCATCTCTTCCCCTGTTCCTTGTCGTACCTTCTTTCAGAACCAAGACTGGTTGTCCCGATGCTGTCGTTGTTAAGTAGGCCATACAAACCCTCCATTCAAACCTAAAAGCTTACCAATCCGAACAAGAAAAAAAGCCCACAGATATAAATCTTTACCTCAGTGCTTCATTTGCCTCACATATTTCTCCATTTCTTTTCGTTATTTTGCCGACCCCCTGTCAACCAACAGTCTCCCCGTCTGCAATCAGGGCGCATAAAAACAAAATGAACCTTTGAGCGGCTCCACTGGATCACAACACGGGGAGAAAATCAATCACGTCGGATGGAGCTGACCGTTGATTCCACAGGAAGTTGAATCGCTTCGGTCCAACACAAACCACAAGGGACTTGTTCAGATCCTAGCTTCTCCGTGAAACAGTTTAAATTTGAGGCTGGGCCCTTCAATCTTGGTGAACCACGAGGTGCACGTCTCAGTTCGGTTCTTCACAACTCTTAGAGAAATAACTAGCAAGAAACAGGAGACTTTGGAGTTTTCGAAGAACGAAACCGTGACAGTTCAAAGCGTGCTCAAACATCTAGCTCAACTCCATGGAAAAAGCTTCGCTGAATACGTTTATGATCACAAAACCGGCGAAGTTCGAGGCTTTCTGCAGTTGCTAGTCAACGGCAGAAGCGCATCATCCTTTGAAGGGTTGAACACAATACTCTCAGACGGCGATGTTTTAGCCATAATACCACCTGTCGGTGGGGGCTAAAAGCAGTTGTTCTTCCGACAAGTTTTTCAGTTGTAACATGCAACTTTCGTGTTGGTCATGAGTTCCTTGGATGAAGTGCTTTATCTTTCTCGGGCTGATGTCGAGAGGCTAAGAATTCCAATGAGAGAAATAATCCAAATTATAGAAAAGGCCTTTCTTGAAAAAGCTTCGGGGAGAACTGAAGTGCCCCCAAAGCCGGGAATACACCCGAAAAAGGACGCCTTCATACATGCGATGCCAGCATATCTGAAGTCATTGAAGGCTGCAGGCGTGAAATGGGTGGCGGGTTTTCCAGAGAACCCAAAGAGAGGCTTGCCCTACATTTCCGGCCTGCTCATTTTGAATGACCCGGAGACGGGCTTTCCAATCTGCATCATGGATTGCACGTGGATTACCGCTAAACGAACAGGCGCAGCTACCGCAGTGGCAGCTAAGCATTTGGCGCGCGAAGACTCGAGAGTCTTAGGCGTTCTCGGCTGTGGTGTTCAGGGCAGAAGCAATCTTGAGGCCCTGCTAGCTGTATGCACGAGTCTGGAACAGGTCAAAGCCTATGACATAAACGCGAAAAACCTGAAGGACTACGTGAAAGAAATGACTGCTCTGCATGGAATAGACACAGAACCAGTGAAATCGCCCAGAAAAGCCGTAGAGAGTTGTGACATAGTAGTCACCAGCGGCCCAATCCTGAAACGTCCTCACCCCGTCATCGAAAAGCCGTGGTTCAAAGACGGCGGTCTTGCGTGTCCAGTCGATTTTGATTCCTACTGGAGACCCGAAACCATGCATTCGATGCACAAGTTCTGCACGGATGATCGAAATCAACTGACATACTACAAAGCTCAGGGTTATTTTGTCGATGTGCCAAAGGTCTATGCAGAGTTGAGTGAGATTGCGTCTGGCGCTAAACCTGGTCGAGAAAACCCTGAGGAAAGAATTATGGCCATGAACCTCGGCCTAGCAATAGAAGACGTCGCAACCGCAATTTACGTATATGAGGAAGCAAAAAAGGCAAACGTTGGAAGAATGCTTCCGCTGTAAGTCTGGGAGACTTGCGTCTATGCTCCCCAGAACGGCACTTTCTTTCTCATTACTTCCACATACTCGCTCAACGCTTGTTGCTCTTCCTCTGTCAATCTTTCAGCGAATGTTGTCATCAGAATTTTCACTTGCTTCTCGGGCACCTTCACGTACAACACGTCTTTTTCGAATATGTGTCTTCCAAACACCGGCTTATCCATGGAAATCGCCACCTGCATTCCCTTTTGAGCAGCTGGCAACGCCTCTCCTTTGTCCTGAACCTGTTGAATCTCACCCACTTCTTCACCATCCTCCCTAACCAGTGCAATCTTAGGTTTGATGCTGCCTGACAGGATTTCAACACCGAAAATCGCCGGCCTCGCCCTTCGAAAGACGTACCCTTCCATCACCTGAAGTTTGGCAGGTTTGACAAGAGTTCCGAAATCCTGTTCAAGCCCTGTTTCTCGCTTTCCCTTGAACCAGGCCAGATAATTCTCTATAACGTGATAGATTATTTTTTCACGGAACACTTGAACTCCCCTGCTTCCAGCTTCTTCTTCGGCATCAGGCAAGATTCTAACGTTGAAGGCCAACACCGCACCATACAAGGGCTCATGTTCCTTTACGACCGACGCCTCCACGACATCACGTTTTGATATGTCGCCCACATCAGCCAGTCTAATGGGAATGCTGTTTTGTTTCAATATGTCCGCAATGGCTTCGAGCGAGCCCAACGTATCGGCTTTCAAAACGATGCCGTCAACATCAGTAGCGATTCTTATTCTCTTGATTTCATCGACAATAAGCTTCGCGTACCTTTCAGGTTTTTGATCCTGAGGTACGGCGTACATGGGTGCTCCCGCCAACACCCCTTCTATATTGGGCGCAACGATTTTGATGCCTGCAGCAGCCGAAACGGAATTGACTGAAGAGAATTTGTCTCTTGGATCTCTTATTTCGTCCAGCGGTTTGGGAACCAGAATCGCCCGGATGCGTGTTACGATTGGTTGATCCTTGCCTCCGACGACAATTACGTCATCTTTCTGCAATGTTCCATCGTATATTATGGTGTTGAGCGTCAAGCCGAGCCCAGGTTCTTCCTTAACTTCGAGCACTGTACCCTTAGCTGGACCTTCCGTCGTTTGCAAACGCTTCTTCAGATGCTGCTGCGTCAATCCTATGAGAACCGTTATCAGTTCGGTGATGCCTTCCCCCGTCTTTGCACTCGTGGGCACGATTGCAATCGTTGACTTAAAGTCTTTAATATGGTCGAAGCGATCCGTCTTGAAACCCAGACGCGAGAAAATACCTATAACATCGTATATTTTGTTGTCCAGACCCTCTCGGACGTATGGATCCTGCTGTTGGTAAGTCTTCGAAAACGGCGCATCTGTGTAGGAATTCCAACCTGGCACGCGGTCTATCATGTTTGCCGCGACCAAGAAGGGAGTTTTCCGAGCCTTCAAAATTTCTACACACTCGTATGTCTGAGCTTCAAAACCTCGCAGAACATTTATTACAAGAATCGCGATGTCCGCCACGCTGCCGCCTCTTCTGCGAAGATTGGTGAAAGCCTCATGCCCCGGCGTGTCGATGATGAGCAAGCCGGGAATCTCTATTTCTGCCTTAGCTCTTGCAAGCGTGGAGCCAACAAGTTGAGCAAGCGTTTCAACTGGAAAAAAGCTTGCACCTATGTGCTGTGTGATGCCACCAAACTCCCTAGCCTGAACACTTGTCTTGCGGATTCTGTCCAAGAGAGAAGTCTTGCCGCTGTCAACATGACCGAGAACACACACGATTGGTTGACGGGTGGGCATACATCTATTCCTCATTCTTTCAAGGGTCAAACAGGTTGCCGATTCACTGGAACATTCGAAAGCTATTAAGCACTGGTCCTAATAAACACTGATTCGGACAGTGATTTGCGTGCCCTATTGTTGGAAGTGCGGAGCAAGACTGAACGACGAAGACAAGTTCTGCTCCATTTGTGGCGCAGCAAAGGCAAAGGTGACAAGAGAGGAGTTCACGGTTTCATCCGCTGACCTCATTGAAAAGGTTAAGCAACTGCTTCACGAAGGCAACGTGACAAGAATCATCGTCAAAGACGAAAAAGGGAAAGTCATGCTTGAGATTCCTGCCACTGTCGGAGTGATCGGAGCGCTGCTTGCTCCCTGGCTTGCCGCATTGGGCGCAATAGCTGCTTTGGCCACGAAATGCAAAATCGTCGTTGAAAGAAGAGAATAAGCTATTCGGTCTTAGCAGTCAACAAGACTAAACCTATAACAATCAAGATAATGTTCAGAAAACCGAAAAGCCCTGTGAACATCACAAGAACGTCAACACTAGTCACGGTGAAGTAAAGGGCAAGTGCACCCGTAAGCAGGATAATAAAGCCAAAGAATTTCGCAGCAACATTCATTCCGAAACCGCTTTCTTCACTCATTGCACTCGAACCCTTCTTACATGCCTTCTATCTAGAAAGACAAAGGGTTATTTTAGACTTCTCCTCTCATTTCGTCTCCTCAAGTTTCTGAGGCAAATACTCGTCGACAATGTAGGTTAGACCGTATCGGCTGAAAGCCTCCTGTTCAGCCTTTCTCTTGATTTTCATGAAGGTCTTTATTTCCCTTCGCCAAAGGGGGTCTTTGTACCGCGGGTCTTTCTGAAGTTCATAGAGTCTTTTCATGTCCATCTCGTCAAGCGGGTCTGTTGGCAACTTATAGTTTACAATGTCCGTGGCCCACACCCCACTCCATTTGGCGTCAGGAGTGTTAAGTTCCCTTAAATGGGCGGCATTCGCAGAGCCTGATATTATTACCATGGCAATGTGCATTCCCCAAGGGTCCCCGTCGGTGAAAACATAAACTGGAAGATTAAGTTCTTCACTTAGTCTTCTGATGAAGTGCCTTGTTGCTCTGGGTGCTTGTCCAGCCGTCAACACAAGAAGCGAGTTGTATTTCTTGTGCACGTTCTCCTCTATGAACCTGGTGAACAAACCGCCCTTCTCTATGGCTATGACCTTGTCAGCCGATGTTCTTACGAATTCTGAAGAGGTCAGTGCTGGACCAATAAGCACACCATCAGGATGCGAGGTCAAATCGAGGGTTTTCCCTTCATAGCCTGGCACAGTGTATTCTATCGTTAAGTCGCCGAAAACTGCTGAGCGTTCCTCGGGAAAAATGTTGAAATCCTCTCGCGAAAAACCCAGTATCGTCTCTAGATCTGTTATGATGTTGTTGGACTCCTGCTGATCCGTGAAAGTCATTTCATAGGCCTGCGCCGAGTAGTATACGTCTCTCAATGTTGATGTCTTACGCTGTGAAGCCAGCTCATTGGAGAAGAGTGCGGCCCACACGAGCTGCGTGAAGGGCTTTAAATGTCGGATGTTCCTTACGTTTCTTCGGACTCTTCTGTCGCCTAAAATGAATTGTCTAAGCTGTTCATCATAGGCAATGTTGTCTGTTGAGCGGCTTGGTATGTCCAGGGAGGGAAAATTCCCTTTGTCCATTTGATCGTAAATTGTGGACCCAAGACTCTGTAAACCGGCTAGGACTTCCTTCTTTCTCTCCAAAATACTGCTCTTATGTCTCTTCGGTCCCATACTTCTGCACACTCGTTAACAGTTTCTCTATGTCAGGCGGCTTGTCTTTGCCCGCAAGTTGAGTTGAGAACTGGGCTATTTTTGGAAGGTATTTGTTGAAAAGACCCAGTCTCTTGTGCTCTCTGTCAACGTGCTCTCTTCTTGACAGGAAATGCTGGATTTGACGGGCAACCTCACGGATTCCGTTAGCTATTTCCTTCCTGACCTCAGGTCTGTCCGCAATGAACTCCTTTCCAACAGTCTTGTAGGGAACCTTCGTGCTGCAAATGTGCACGAGGATCGCGACAGGCATATCAGGCATCACCCTGTATCTGCGCCAATTCATCGCCGTTATGACCCTGAACGAAACGTCGTTGGCCTCATCATAAAGCAACGGGATTCTGTTTGCAAAACGATACACCAGAAAAACCCCTTTCTTCGGAATCTCGCCACCGTAGGCGATGCCGACCTCAACAATAAACGGGTGTCCTGAATAGGTCGAAGGTTTGCGTTGATGAACGGATACAAACTCGGGTTTCAATTCCTTCATGATACCTGCCCTAAGCAGGTCTTCGCCCAGAGGAGACAGACAGCCCGCGTCGGGCGGGAGAAACTCCCTGAACCTCTTGAGCATGTGCATAAGTCTAACGATTTCTTCATGAGAAAGCTTCTTCGGGTTTTTGGACGGACTTATGTTGCTGAATTCCAAGAACTTTCGAGCCGTGATGTCTCCAACCCTGTGGAAGTGGAACCTCAGAAACTCGTTCATGCTCTTGTAGGGCGTAATCTGTATGAGTCGCTGAAGCAGCTCCACGTCCACGCCGTACGGATGAGGCAAAGTTTCTTTTGGCGGTGGTGGCATCTCTGCTGTAATTCGGGTGAACTTGTAAAGCCTTCCCTTCGGATCAACAAAAGTAAGGTTTGCGTAAGGGTTGACCATGGCCGTCTGCTTGAAATAGTCCAAAATCTTCGGCATCGCTCGGAAATAGTCGCCTTCGAGCGTGAACTCAACTACGGTACCCCTCCACATCTCCTTGTTGATGAGGACTTTCCTGTCCAGTATAAGAGGGCGGTTTCTTTGAATGTCAATCATGAGCTTGTACAGATAGGTCTTTGATATTCCTGTGCTTGAAATAATCGTGGCGGGCTGGTGCGTCGTTATTTGGCCATACAGGATCGCCATTTTCCCGCCTAGGCCGAAAGTGCCTCTTTGTTGCTTCAGCTTGTATTTTGAACCGAAAAGAATCTGTCCAAAAGCAGATGGAATATGCCTCGGAGGAACCCCTGTGCCATTGTCTTCAACTCTCAACTTGTAAATCTGTGTGTCAGTGCCAGCCTCTCCCTCGTAAGACAGACGAACGTATATATCTGGAGGGATCTGATGGCTCTCGGCTGCGTCTAGAGAGTTCTCAACAAGTTCTCTCACGGCCACGAAGATAGCTCTGGAAGGGTTTGTGAAGCCTGCAATGTCCCTATTCCTGTAGAAAAAATCGGCTGCACTAATCTCTTCAAACGTTGTTTGAGCCACTTGAGCCTTCCCAGCCCTCTCCATGTCAAGATTGTCTCTATGATATACCCTGCTCATTCTTTAACTTAACTACGTTCGACGGAAAATAGTTCATTTCCTGTATGGGAAGGGAAAAAGCTCCTTTATTTCTCTAACCTCAACTGTCTCCGGCAGTATCTGTCCCTTCTCTGCCTTCGCCATAAGAACTCTGAGATGTGGATTTGTCGAAAAATCAGAGATGTATTGTAAACATGCGCCGCATGGTCTGGGTCCGCTTTTTGAACTGGCTTCAAGGACCAGCGCTAGCATCTTGATCTTTTGATTTCCATGCAGAACGGCATGGTTTATTGCGCATCTCTCCGCGCATGTGCCCAACCCTGAGACCCAACTCTCGACGTTGCAGCCTTCGTAAATCCGTCCGTCTTCAGCGAGAACAGCGGCGCCAACTCGGAATCCCCAAAGGACACAAGCGTTCCTCAGAGCTCCTAAAGATGCGTCCAAAAGCTTTCTTTCTGTCTCTCTCACACGGGTCATGTGCTTCTATCATCGTCCTATTTTCGAAACCTGCGCACGTAATAGTATTCACCGATTTGCTTTTGAAATTTGTCGAGTTTTGAACCTTCCTTGTTGACTCGGGGCCTCTTGGTGGCGGGGTCTCTTCTGAACGTTACTTGCATTTCCTTCAGGAACATGTTCATTCCTTTCCGCAGGCTCGTCGGTGGATTGGCTACACCTTCAATTCCGGGTTTTCCACTAAAAACCATTAGGTGATCAGCTATGAAGTCTTGTGTGACGACATCATGTTCAACCACGAATGCTGTAACATTGCGATTTTCAATGACCCTTCTAATTGTCCTTGCCATGTTCAATCTTTCTTCTACATCCAAGTATGCGCTCGGCTCGTCAAGCAAGTAAATGTCAGCTTTTCTTGAGAGGCATGCCGTAATCGCCACTTTTTGAAGCTCTCCACCACTGAGTTCCGCTAGATTTCTGTCCAAAAGCGGATTCACTTTCAGTGGCTGAAGAATTTCAGTTTTGTACCAACCTGAAGAAAACTCTTCTTTGGCAACACTTAACAAAAGCTCCTGAACGGTACCCTCATACTCCGCTGAGATATATTGAGGCTTGTAGCTGACTTTCAACTCGCCGAACCTTCTCCCGTCATCAGCATCCTCAATTCCCGCAAGAATTCTAATGAAAGTCGTTTTGCCTATTCCGTTGGCCCCCAGAATCCCGACTATCTCGCCCCTCTTAATTTCTCCAGGCTTGACTAGAAGCTTGAAGCCTTTGTACGTCTTTTCCATCTGCTCCCACGCAAGCATCATTTCGCCAGCGCCGACGCCGATCGTCGGAGGTTTTTCGTGAAACACTATTGCCTCCTTCCTGAAACGAACGTTCTCGTCGGGAATGTAGCCTTGAAGGTAGATGTTTATGCCGGTTCTGACGCCATGAACGCTTGAGACCACTCCGTAAACGCCGGCTTCTCCGTAGAAGAGGCATACTTGGTCTGACAAATAGTCGATTATTGCTAGGTCGTGTTCTGCAATGATTGTCGTCTTTTGTTCATTCTTGAGGCTTCTGATGACCTTTGCCACTTCAAGTCTCTGCTTAACGTCCAAGTAGCTTGAGGGTTCGTCAAAAAGGTACACATCTGCTTCTCGGCATATCGCGGCGACGACGGCCACACGTTGTAGTTCTCCACCGCTCAGAACGTCAAGTGGACGGTCCCAGAGCTGTTTAAGTTCAAGCTGCTCAGCAATTTTGTCCAGACTCTTCTTTTCGTCCACCTTTTCAAGCAGCTCACCCACTTTTCCGGAGATGGCTTTTGGCAACTTATCCACGTATTGTGGTTTAACCGAAACCCTGAGCTTCCCTTCTCCCATTTTCTGGAAGTACTCTTGCAGGGTCGAACCTCTGAAATGCCGAACTATTTCATTCCAATCGGGCGGGTTCTGGTAGTTTCCTAGGTTTAGCTTGACTTCCCCAGATAGCAATCTGAGGGCAGTTGTCTTTCCTATTCCGTTTTGTCCAAGCAGCCCAAGCACTAAGCCTGGCGAGGGCGTTGGCAACCTAAAAAGTTTGAAGGCATTTTCTCCAAAACGGTGGCTACAGTCTTTCTCAAGCTCGTCTGGAAGATTAACTATTGATATAGCCTTGAAGGGGCATTTCTTGACGCAAATTCCGCACCCTGTGCATAGAGACTCAACGATGACTGCTTTTTCATTTTCAAATCGAATTGCTTCTATTTTGCTTCGAACTATTGGGCAAAAACGAAAGCATAGTCTATTGCAACGCTTTGGCTTGCATCTGTCAGCATCTAACACGGCGATTCTTGTCATCGTGACTCGACAGTGAATGGACTTTGTTTGTAGGTTATAAACATAAACCCCAAGTAATTCATCTTAAACGTTCGGAAAAATGCTTTGATAAAAGAAAAGCACAAAAGTGCTTATTGAGTTGACCCGTTTACCATTCTTCCTCTTCAAAATCTTCTTCTTCGTCCCAATCTTCTTCTTCGGTGTCTTCTTCTTCCTCTATCATTTTTTCCACCTCCGTGCACATTGATGGGATAGGGAAAGCATCCCCGCTGTCTTTAAGGATTATCATACGTCATTTGTCGAGAATAAAACGGAACATTATGTATGCAGGGCTCATTTCACAACTGTTCTTTCACAATTTTCGCCGTGAGTGATACCTTCGGTTCCTCTTCCAATTCCGGTGTGATGTAAGCCCAGCACATGTTCTGCGAATTGTGAGCTGCGCCGATTCTTCCATGTGAGTCGATGGCAACCAGACCCATCGCATTGTATCCTACAGACATTCGACTGTTGACAAGTCTTATTGCATCCTCAGCGGCCTGCTCGGCTGTCCTGCCATTTTCCATGGAACTGCACACTGTCTTTGCAAGGACCAATCTTATCGCAATCTCTCCAACGCCGGTAGTTGAACAAGCTCCCGCCAGATTGTCTGCATATGTCCCACACCCAATTAACGGTGAATCCCCGATCCTGCCAGGAAGCTTCAAAGGAAACCCTCCGGTAGATGTTGCAGCCGCCACATTTCCTTCTTTGTCGAGAGCAACTGCCCCGACGGTTCCAAGCTTGAAAATCTCTGGGTGGCTCTTAGCTAATTCAGCCAATTTTGGCAATTCAGGCTTTCCTTCAAGCATCGCCTTCTTCTGCGACTCGTAATATTTCAGTCTGAGTTCTGTGATGGGGGAGCGTCTCTCAAGGTGTTCAAGCTCGGCCAATTTCTCTGCGCCCTCACCCACAACAAAAACGTGATCCGTCCGGTCCATGACTATCTTGGCTAAACGAACCGGATTCCTTATGTCACGTAACAGGCCTACCGCTCCAGCCTGAAGTGCTTTTCCATCCATTATGGAAGCTTCCATCTCCACTTTTTTTTCCATGTTCAGGCTTGAACCATAGCCTGCGTTGAATGCTCCATCGTCCTCCATAACCGCAACGGCTTCCATCACACTGTCGACAGCATTTCCTCCATACTTCAAAATTCTAAACCCCGTCTTCGCCGCTCTCTTAACACCTTCCATGCCGGGCTTGCTGCGTTCGAGTTGCCAAGTCCCTGCTCCCCCGTGAACCACTATCACCGGCCTCCGAGCTGCCTTCATCTGCGCATCACTCCAAATAAGTACCTTCAACTTGCCTGATTCAGATTTAAGCCTACCGTCAAGGAACGGTCAAAATGGATAAATCTATGCGATTGAATATTCCCTCTGGGATGATGTGAGGCGACGGCTGAGAGCCATCTGCAATGAGAGAGCCATATACGCACACTGACCCCAAAACTCATGGCGAACTATACTATCTCTCTTGGAAAACCTAAATCGTTACAACAAATACTATATGTGGCGCAGATTATGCTTAAAGAATTCAATCTTCTGGTCAGCACTTCGCGCGGATACGAAAGGCACGCCAGTTCCGAACTGCGTTTCCTCTTTGAGAAAATGGGCGAAACTTCACCTGCTGTTGATAGAACGGGTATTTCTGGCCTAATCGCGGCAAAAACCAACATGGACGCAGTCGAGGCCGTCAGGCAATTTCGGACAATCCTACTCAAAAGCCCCTACGAATTCCGGTTCATATTAAGAATAATTCCGATTGAAAAAGTTGTTCCCACGGACTTAGACCTAATCCAACAGGCAGTCGCAGAACTCACCCCCAAAATCGGCGAGAACGAAACTTTCCGTGTGACAGTCGAGAAACGCTTCACTACGACGCACACGAAAGACATAATCGAAAAAGTCGCAGCCAACATCAAAAGAAAAGTCAACCTGACCCAACCGGACAAGATAATCCTGATAGAGATCGTCGGCGGTCTAACCGGCGTGTCGGTCGCAAAACCGGACGACGTCTTGTCAGTTCTAAAAGAGAAGCTTCTTTAGAGTTAGCGTCCAGAAGTCAACAGTGCTACCCGTTCCATAACAAGATCAACCAGCGCTCTTTCCAAGCTGTCTCCTTCCATAACCGCGTCGAGTTCCACCTCAGAAATCTCAAAAGCCCTCTTAATTCTCTCTATCTTCTTCTTTGAAAGCTCAAGAACCGAATCGTCAGGCGCACCATCAATGCACTTTAAAATCTTGTCCAAGGCCGACTGAACAGCTTCAGGCTTCTCTCCAACTATCAGAACAGCTACGTTCGACGAAGTGGGTTTGATGCCGAGAAGTTGCGTTGCTCTCTTGATCTGCCTCCGCGCAGAGGCATAAAGCATCGTCTCCATCGCAACGCTCTTAGAGAGATTCTCACCGTTTTTGAATGCCGTTAAAGCATCCAACAGAGCGAAGTAGAGATGCCGCCACGTAGCAACAAGATCCGCGTCAAAAAACTGCACTTCCACATCAACCGACCTTTCCCTATTTACCGCCTCCAGAAACCCTTCAATGTTGCCAACTGGCACGCCTTTGAAACCTGCTATTTCGCAGTTCTTCCTGAACTCTTGAATATACATCAGCACAGTTCTCCCACGATCCCATCAACCCATGATAACTCCACAACACCCAACCTCATCAACCCCCGTACACGACGCCCCCAGCCTCCAACCCTTCTCGAGATCACCCATCCCCAAAGAAGGACCAAAGCACATAAGCCTTACCACACGCACAACAAACAGTGCAAACCACAAAATGTGGCATCCAGGGTGACGCCCGGCTGCTTCATGTTGGTCACACGCAGCAGCATTACAATAGATATGTGCAAAAAGAGAGGGGGTCAATAACGAAACCTTACACAGCAACATTACAACTGACGTACAAAACAACATTACGTCTGACGTAAAAACATAGACCGGTAGGGGGTCATCGTTGAAGCGTTGCGACAGATCAACGATGACAGATCACAGCTGATTCGACAAATAGAGGCAGGGAGATCATCAATAAAGCAGCACAGTTAGATTACGAGGCAATAGAAAGGGCAGCGAGTTAACATTAAAACCTTACAATTACAGATTACACTCTAGCCTTACGACGGAGATGATAGGCATTCCCGAAACGCACTTATTTGTTCACGTCGCTCATACAAGCAAGGTAAATGCGGAATGGCGGAAATAATAGAGTGCGTACCCAACTTCAGCACCTCAGACCCTGAGACAGTGCAGGCTATCCTCAAAGAACTCAAAAAAACCAAGAACACATTTCTACTCGACTATTCCTTTGACGACTACTACAACAGACTCGTCGTCTCCTTCATAGGCGACAAGAAATCCGTCCTTGAAGCAGCGTCAAAAATGGCCTTCAAAGCCGTAGAACTGATCGATATGAAAAAACACAAAGGCCAACACCCCCGCATCGGAGCCGTGGACGTCGTCCCCTTCATTCCGTTAAAAAATGCCACGATAGATGATTGCATCGAACTCTCCACCAAGTTCGGCCGAGAACTAGCCGAAAAATGCCGTGTCCCCGTCTACCTATACGGTGTCGCCTCAAAGAAACCCGAACGAAAAGATCTAGACTGGATACGAGAAGGCAACTATGAAAAACTGGCCGAGATGATTGTTAAACCCGAACGCAAACCCGATTATGGACCACCAAAACCTCATCCCACAGCAGGCGCCACAACAACAGGCGCACGCAAAATCATGGCCGGTTTCAACGTTAACATCGGAACAGCAGACTTGAAGACTGCAAAGAAAATCGCGAGGGCCCTACATACGAGCAAAGGCGGGTTCAGCAACGTCAAAGCAATGGCCGCCTACGTTCCAGAGAAAAACATCACACAAATCGGCATGAGCATAAACGATTTTGAAAAAACTCCACTTTACCGCGTTTATGAAACGCTCAAGGTCGAGTGCGAACGTTACAACATCCCAATAATCAGCTCTGAATTCTGCGGCATGGCTCCGCTAAGAGCCCTCATCGACACGGTGAGATACTACCTCAAGGTTGAAAATCTGCCTGAAGAACGCGTACTGGAAATAGCCGTACGAGATGCCATTGAAAAAGGCGGTGCTTTTGAGTAAGGCTGTAAAAGCAAAGGCAAGAGAAAAATTAGACTTGCTCATCGTGAACGCGAACGAACTCATCACGCTTTCTGGTGAGACCCAGAAGCCACGCAAAGGAAAGCAGATGCAGGAGATTGGAATAATACGCGACGGAGGCTTGGCGATCAAAGATGGAAGAATCGTTGCTGTTGGAAAAACCGCTGAAGTCACGAAAGCTTTCAAAGCTGAAAACGTGATAAGTGTAAATGGCAAGATTGTTCTACCCGGTTTTGTCGACCCTCATACACATTTAGTGTTCGCCGGCTCAAGAGAGGATGAGTTTCAAATGCGCATCGCAGGTGTCCCGTACATGGAAATCCTCAAAGCTGGTGGAGGCATATTGAGGACAGTCAGAGAAACCAGAAAGGCCAGCTTCGAAAAACTCGTCGAAAATGGCACCAAGGCCTTGGATTCAATGCTGGAGCACGGAACCACGACAGTTGAAGCAAAAAGCGGCTATGGCCTGACGACAAAAGACGAGCTGAAGATGTTGCAGGTCATTCAACGCCTAAATCAACTGCACAGCGTGGACATCGTCCCGACCTTTCTAGGCGCCCACGCTATTCCGCCAGAATTCTCTAACAGCCCACAAGACTATGTCACCTTGGTCATCGAAGAAATGATCCCAAAAGTCACTGAGAAGGGACTTGCAGAGTTCTGTGACGTCTTCTGCGAGAGAGGAATATTCAACCTAGAACAGTCGAGGCGCATCTTGACTGCAGGCAAGAACTCAGGTCTGAAACCCAAGGTTCACGCAGACGAGATGAGCCATCTGGGCGGAGCAGAACTCGCAGCCGGCATAGGAGCAGTATCTGCAGATCACATGCTTTTCTCTTCTGAAGAAGGCACCAAAGCCATGGCTGAGAAGGATGTCATAGCTAACCTGCTTCCCGCAGCAGCCTTCAGCCTGATGAACAACCGATACGCAGATGCCCGAACAATGATAAACCTCGGCGCCCCGATAGCCCTGGGAACCGATTTCAACCCAAACTGCTGGATTGAAAACCAGCAGTTGATAATTGCACTAGCTTGCCACCTCATGAAGTTAACACCTGCTGAAGCAATAACAGCGACGACCATCAATGCCGCATACGCCGTAGGCAGAGGAAACGAGGTGGGCAGCCTAGAAGCTGGAAAGAAGGCAGACGCTATAATCTTGGACGTGCCCAGTCACAAGTTTCTAGGCTATCGATTCGGTGTGAACCTCGTTGACAAAGTGATCAAGAACGGAAGAATCGTAGTCGACAAAGAAGCAAGTCGCAACGAATATCGAATTCTGGAAGAGCAGAAAATGTAGAAAATAGGCCTGCCTTGTCCCCCAGACAATTCGATGACATTTGGGCAAAGGATTAAAGTGCGTTCTCTCATTCTTGACTCAGGGTGGAAAACCATTGGTTGAGCTGGAAAGGCCCATCCACCATTTGACAGGGAAAAAGTTACACTGCAAAAACTGGCAAATTGAGGGCATTCTGAGAATGCTCTACAACGTTGTCGACCCAGAAGTAGCGAAGGATCCCGAAAAGCTCATTGTCTACGGAGGAACTGGGAAGGCCTGTCGAAATTGGGAGTGTTTTGACCGAGTTGTCGCAACACTGAAGGAGTTGAAGCCTGACGAAACAATGCTGATTCAAAGCGGAAAACCCGTCGCCGTTTTCACGACACACACCTGGGCTCCAAGAGCCCTGATCGTCAATTCAATGCTCGTTCCAAAATGGGCAACATGGGACTACTTCTATGAGTTGGAGCAGAAAGGGCTAATCATGTATGGACAGATGACTGCAGGATCGTGGGCATACATTGGTACGCAGGGTATTCTGCAGGGCACGTACGAAACGATGGCTGCTGTTGCAAAGGAGCACTTCGGCGGCAATCTGCGCGGAAGACTCGTTCTGACCGCGGGTCTGGGTGAAATGGGAGCGGCACAACCCCTAGCAATAACGATGAACGAAGGTGTCGCCTTAGTCGCGGAAGTTGACAAGCGAGCGATTGAGCGCAGAATTAAACACAACTACCTGGAAACATGGACCGACAGCTTGGACGAAGCTGTAAAGTTAGCTCTGGAGGCCAAGCAGAGGCAAGTTCCAAGAAGCATCGGTTTGCTTGGCAACGCTGCAGACATTCACCCCGAACTACTAAAGAGAGGCATAATCCCAGACGTTCTGACTGATCAGACCAGCGCGCACGACCCTCTGAACGGCTATTACCCAGCTGGCATGAGCAAAGAAGAAGCGGATGAGCTCAGAAAGAGCGATCCGAAAGAATACTGCAGACGTGCTAACAAGAGCATGCGTTTGCAGGTCGAAACGATGGTCAAGATGATGCGTAAGGGAGCTGTAACGTTTGATTACGGAAATAATTTGAGAGAACAGGCCAGTAAGGCAGGCTTCAAAGAGGCTTTCGCTTACCCAGGCTTTGTCCAACGATATGTCAGACCGATGTTCTGTGAGGGAAAGGGACCGTTTCGCTGGACATCGCTCGTGGGCAGCGAAGACGACATTAACGAGTTAGACGAAGTGATACTGAGGGATTTCGCCTACAACAAAGGACTGTGCCGATGGATAATAAAAGCCGGAGAACAGGTCAAGTTCCAAGGCCTGCCTGCAAGGGTTTGCTGGCTTGGTTTCGGTGAACGGGCAAGATTTGGAAAAACCATCAACAACATGGTCGCCAACGGCAGTCTTTCCGGACCAATCTGGATCGGCAGAGACCATTTGGACGGAGGAAGCGTCGCTTCGCCCTACCGAGAGACCGAAGGCATGAAAGACGGGAGTGACGCAATTGCCGATTGGCCTGTACTCAACGCTCTGATAAACGCTGTCGGAGGAGCCACATGGGTTAGCGTGCATCACGGCGGAGGCGTTGGAATAGGGTATAGTATACACGCAGGAATGTGCTTGGTGGCCGATGGGACCAAAGAAATGGAAAATCGAATACGAACAGTCTTAACGACTGATCCTGGAATGGCCGTAGTCAGACACGCAGACGCTGGCTACGAGAAGGCCCAGCGAATTGCAAGAGATAAACACATCAAAATGCCAATGCAAAGATAGAACATTCGACCAGAGCAAATTGCTGCTTTCAATCTGCCAACTGAAACCAAAACTAGGTGTATCAAAACAAGCATTCAGCACGTCCTACCTAGAAACTTTGACAAAGCGGAGTTCGAGTGATGTAGAGTGGACATCAAGATCAGGAGTATCGAAAGTCCGACACATCGCGTGTAATAGAGTTCAGGGAGCAACCCCAAGACTACCTTTCACAAATTGATAAGATGCACAGGACAAGACGAATGCCGCACTATGCCCACTTCTATACTCAAATTGTCGGTTTCGTTGTAGACATCATACACAGACAGTCAAAAGAGGATTTGCTGGAGTGCATACCTTCGACGGATGGAAGGATACGTGAGTTGTTCGTCGATTCCAAACCAGACGGCGGAACATCGGCACGATGCTCATGCAAAGAATGAAGCAGTATTTCAGGAAAAAGGCTGCAGCATTTCGAGAGTCGAAGTATTTGAGCCGAATGTTAACGCACATGGCTTGTATCACAAATTAGAGTATCGGGACAGAATAATTGACATGATAAAGGAACTTGGACAAACTTAGTTCGTTCCGTTTGCCTTGACGATTTTGTAGCCCGAAGCCTTTCGCAATCTGTTCATCACCGCCAGCCCTAGCCCCCGAAGAGGCACGCCCTCAGCGACTATGACATCAACTCCTTGCAAATCAAACTCCCTTAGGCTGGCAAACAGGTTCCGAGCCACAGTGGCCAGATTGCTTCTGCTTCCGAGAGATTTTACGATGTCGGCCTTGTGACAATCCACGGTTTCATCTGTGCACAAAACCCCAACCTTGCTTCCTCTTCCCATATAGTACGCTACTAATTCATCCACTCTGCTGACCACGGCAGACGATTGGCCTTCAACAACGACCACTTGAGCATTTGGGGCATAATGCTTATGCTTCATTCCTGGTGAACGGACCTGCCCAACGGCCACTGGTTTCTCAGCCGTCACAGCTGGATCGAGTTTTACTGAACCAAGAATCTGCTTTAGAGACTCAAACGTTGTTCCACCAGGACGCAGAACTTGAGGCGGGTCGACTGTGACATCCAAGACAGTAGACTCGATACCTATCGCCGTTGGACCAGCATCCAACACTGCATCGATTCTTCCATCCAAATCGTCAATAACATGTTTCGCTGTTGTTGGGCTTGGCTTGCCCGCAAGGTTGGCGCTCGGGGCGGAAATCGGACTTTGGCTTTCGCTGATCAAGGCTAGAGCGACTTTGTGCCGAGGCATCCTCACAGCAATTGTGTCCAAACCAGCGACCGTCACGTCGGGCACTATCCTCGAACGTTTCAAAATCAGAGTCAAGGGTCCTGGCCAAAATGCTCTCATCAGCCTCTCAGCTCTGGGAGGAACCTCTTCGGCCAGTTTGCAAGCATCCTTTATGTCACAAACATGCACGATCGGCGGGTTGTCCAAAGGACGTTTCTTTGCCTCAAAAAGTCCGCGGACAGCCTCTGCGTTTAAGGCATCAGCACCCAAACCGTACACGGTTTCTGTGGGAAAAGCGACCAAGCCGCCTGCTTTGATGAACCTCGCAGCAATTCGTATCTTCCCGATCTGAGGAGTCTTAGCATCCACCTTTAGCAACATTGTCTTCTTCATCGAACAGGGTAGAAGATTGTCTAAGCTTTTAAACCTCGCCGAAGCAGAATGCAAATAGATGCAGGAGTATGCCTACACGACGTAACGGTCAATGATTTTCTTCATGCTCTTCGGCGCGGCTTGTTTTGCAGCAAGTTGTTTCAGTATTGAGATGACTTGAGGTTGAAAACGAGCAATATCCGTCAAACTCACGAGTCCCACAATACGCTTTCCATCAACCACAGGCAGCTTCTTGATTTTCATCTGAAACATCAGCTTTACCGCTTCTCCCAAATCCATGCTAGGTTCTGCCACTACAAGCGGACTCGTCATCGCGTCTTTCACCTTTGTCTTGACTGCGTCCTTCCCACCGGCAACTATCCGCTTCAGGATATCCCTTTCTGTGAGAATCCCCATTGCCTTCCCTTTCCTAATGGCAATCAGACAACCTATATCGAACTTGTTCATAACGTCAGCAGCTTCCTTGACTGTGACGTTGTCATCGATTGTCATTACTTCTTTCACCATCACATCCTCAACTGTTAATGTAACCTCGCCCTCTTTCTCCTTGACTTCATCTCGTGCCAACTGGGCCACCAAGCCTTGTATCAATCATCCACCGAATATATAAGTTCTGTAGCTCCTCTCTTTACTTAGAAACCATGCAACTTGTCTGCAAGCATCTCAGTCTTTTTTGCGACACTGATTTTTGCCCTCCCAAATTTCTCCTTGGGTTTAGAAAAGGGTCTGGTTGCGTCAACTCCAACCTTTGTCGTCAGCCCCGTCTCTTGGTCCGCAGAAGAATCCAATGTTGATCCTCGCACGTTGTTCACGACGATCAGATCCTTGTTTGCCTGGAATCTTGTCGCGATAGCCCATTCAACGCTAGAGGAGTCAAAGACGTCGATGTCAGGATCCACGACGACTGCATGTTTTAGGCTGGGATGTGCTGCAAAAGCTGCCAGCAAAACGTTCTTTCCATCGCCGTCAAGCTGTTTTTCAACAGAAACTACAGCGTGCAGCCATCCGCACCCTCCGAGCGAAAGGTTGACTGCGTGGACTTTAGGAACAACCTTTGAAACTGCTTCCCAGATGAACACTTCATGGGGAACACCCATTAGAAGCCTGTGTTCATGTCCGGAAGGCAACAGTCCATGATAAAGGTAATCTTCTCGCTACAGCATGCCTACGATTGTAACGACTGGCTGTTTCCTCTGCACATCGTACGTGCCCGTGATGTCCACGAAAGGACCTTCGACGACCTCTTTTGTCGCCGAAATCTTTCCTTCAAGCACTATTTCAGTATCAGCAGGAGCGTCGGCATCGACGTTTTCACATTTGACCAAACGCAGGTTGCCACCCATCAAGGTGTTCGCAACGTAAAACTCGCACACGCCAAATGGAACGGGAGAGGATGCAGCAACTAGAACAGCGGGGTGTACGCCGATGGAGATCGCAATGTCAAGGTCTTGGCCTGCTTCTTTCCCCATTCGCCATAGTTTGAAAAGATGTCTGGGAACCAGCCGAATAGCAAGATGGTTCTTGTCCAGAACTTGAAGGCGATGCACCGAAACATTTTCGATTTTTCCATTAGCGCTCTTCGCATGAACAACAGCCGAAGTTATGTACGGAGCTGCATCCTTTTCGAAGTACGTTAGAATTGGGAATCTCGACAAGTCAACGATCTTGGTTCTCTTCAAGGCCGCATTTTCAACAACCCTCGGCTTCCTCGGCGTGTGCCAAGCTTTAATCAGTTTTTCGCAAAGCCCGTTTTGGTCAACTTCAAGAGCACTGCAAATCCTCTTTCGCGATCCACAAACATTGGTGACGACCTTTCTGTCACTGCCTTTTATGTTTTCAAAGAGAAGAATCGGACCTTCGTTGTCAAAGCTTTTCGAAATGTAGGAGATTTCAAAACGAGGAGAGACCTCTTCTTTCACACGCAGTACGTCTCCATCCTTCTCTGATGTCTTTAGGAAGTCTCTGAAGCTCATGTCGTCACTCCTTCCCTCTGCGGTTCTTTGTGAGTGACCTTTTCTATTAGTTTCTTGAAAGCTGATTGTGCCTGTCTTTCGTCCATGGACTCTAAGTAGATCGAAACAAGCGCTATCTTCCCTTTCGTTGCCGCAAGGTTCTCGGCAAACATTCGGGCGGATATCGCATTTCTGTCGCCCACGAGAATCGACGATGATGGAGGCCCGATGAAGTCTTTCGGTCTTGGGACCGCAATTGCTAGCGTTCCAAGCTTGTCCTCTCTTTCGCTCAGCAGAACCAGGCAAGAATTCTTTGCTTCAATGTACACTGTAAGGAAACGCTTGTCTTGTTCGATTACCTCATCTTTTATGACTGTTGCGCGTTCCATATTGATTCTCCATTGCTTATTAATAGCGTCATGCACTCACTATTTATCGCTTTCAAGAGCCGGAGCAACTACGTGATGGACGACCGTCCGAAGAGAATTCTGGATGTGCTTCAAAAGACATTCACACTGCCAAAGTGGAAGCCATCAAGCGAAGATCCTTTCAAAACGTTGATCGTGACGATAATTTCACAGAATACGGCCGACAGAAACACGGCAAGAGCTTTCGAAAATCTTTCGAACAAGTTCAGGATAATTCCCGAAGTACTCGCGAAGGCGCGCTGCCTTGTCCCTTTATTAGGTGTTGAAGTATGTTGGTGAGACTGCTTTGTCTGGTCTTCTGAGGTTTTCTGCTGCTTCTCTGTTTAGAACTAAACACAGCAGGCTGTAGAGGGCGTACGAG
>Ga0315279_10000240_pt1 | contig 119608 bp, 96 predicted proteins | sample YL17G06_20_MG_FD_203694 | JGI IMG/M metagenome (GOLD analysis project Ga0315279, IMG submission 203694) | Sediment microbial communities from Yellowstone Lake, YNP, Wyoming, USA - YL17G06_20 | ecosystem: Environmental > Aquatic > Freshwater > Lake > Sediment | place: USA: Wyoming | collected... | reverse complement strand
GACGGTTGAAAGAGCCATCGAGGCGGCTTACCTGGATCGGGACGTATTCGTGTGGGACGACGAGATCACGGTGCATTGGCCGCAGGAAATGGCCGTGTCGTCGCCGCTGACGCTTCGCCTCCAGCGACTATCGGGCTGGATTTATTCAGAGGCGCGCCCGACTGTGTCATCTGGCTTCCAGCTTCCTTTGAGTGTGCCCTATCAAGTGCCAGAAGGCTCGTTTCAAGTTGTATTGATGCCCACCCTTCAAGAATATTACGAGGGCAACTTGCGCCTCGAACGCAGGATCGCCTTGACGGCGATTCGAAACAAGTATTCCCAATCTCCCTATGGCACTTTTGACGAGCGCCGCGTGGAAGCGCTGACGGACGCGGCTCAGCGCAAAGACAACAATGTCTTTTCTGAGATCGCCAAGATGGCGCTGGGCTACTGGGCCGACGTCAAAACCGACGTCATCATGGAAACTATCAAAGGGATCAATCAGCGCAAAGACTGCAGCGACTTTTACCTGGTGGGCCTGTTGGGCATGCTGCATCGGTATGGCGACGATCCGTCTTTCCCCGAATCGCTCAGGCAGCCGCTCGAAGAATGTGTGCTCAACTTCAGGTATTGGGCAGACGAGCCGGGCAGCGATGCGATGTGGTTTTGGTCGGAGAATCACCAGATCCTCTTTCACACGTGTGAGGTTCTGGCCGGTCAACTTTATCCGGATCGCATCTTTACAAACGCCGGCCAGACGGGTCAATGGCATCGGGAAAAAGGCGAACGGATGGCGCTCTCGTGGCTGCACAAGCGAGGCATGGGGGGGTTCAGCGAATGGGACTCGAACTGCTATTTTGAAGAGGATTTGCTCGCCCTTTCGCATCTGGCCGATCTGGCCGAGAGCCAGGCTATATACGATCTGTCCACCGTCATCATGGACAAGCTGTTCTTGACGATGGCACTTAATTCGTACAAGGGCACGTTCGGCTCGACGCATGGGCGCACCTATACGCCGCACATCAAGGGCGCGCGTCAGGAGGCCACGTCGGGCGTCAGCCGTTTGATGTGGGGCATGGGCGCTTTTAACGATCGCTTCTTGGCAACTGTGAGCCTGGCGTGTATGGAGGACTATGGATTTCCAATCATCCTTGGCGACATCGCCGCCGATCTGCCCGAAGAAATGTGGAACCGTGAGCGCCACGCCGGCCAACTGGAAGAGTGGTGTGACCGGGCGACGGGCGAGTGGGAAGTGAACAAGGTGACGTACAAGACGCCGGATTATATGCTCTGCTCGGCGCAGGACTATCACCCGGGCGAAAATGGGGTCCAGCAGCACATCTGGCAGGCTACGCTCGGACCGGACGCCGTCGTCTTTGTCACGCATCCGCCCTGTCTGAGCGAAGAAGGCTCACACCGGCCCAACTTTTGGCACGGGAATGTGGTGCTGCCGCGCGTCGCGCAGTGGAAAGATGTGCTCATCGCCATTCACAAGTTGCCGGACGAGGATTGGCTGGGCTTTACGCATGCCTATTTTCCCGCGTGGGCTTTCGATGAGCATGTATTGCGTGACGCGGAGCGCGACAACGATCGCGTGTGGGCTTTTGCTCGCAAAGGCGAAGGCTACCTGGCACTCACGGCGGCGCGAGGGGTGGAGTTTATCACGCGAGGCGACAACGCCTACCGCGAATTGCGCTCCCACGGTCCACACAATGTGTGGTTGTGCCACATGGGGCGCGCCGCACTCGACGGCGATTTCAGCGCGTTCCAGAACAAGGTGCTGGCGCTCGACGTGGCCTTTGAGGCGTTATCCGTGCGCTGCGCCACGTTGCGCGGCGAGACGCTGGCCTTTGGCTGGGAAGGGCCGCTGATGCGGAACGGCAAGGAGCAGCCCATCACCGGCTTCAAGCACTATGACAATCCTTATTGCGTGGCCGACTTGCCTGCTTCGCAGATGGAGATTCACTTCGGCGATCAGTTGATGCAGCTGAATTTCGCCGCTCAATGATTTAAACAGGAGAGAGACAAATGAGCACTCAACCCACGCTTCGTTTTTCGGCTATCGGCTTAAATCACAACCACATCTATGGGCAAACCAATCTTTTGCTGCGCGCGGGCGCAGAACTCGTTTCATTCTATGCGCCCGAGCCTGACCTGGTCGCCCAGTATTCGCAAGCGTATCCGCAAGCCAGGCTGGCGCACAGCACGCAAGAGGTTCTCGACGACCCGACCATTCCGTTAGTGATCAGCGCGGGGATTCCGTGCGACCGCGCGCCGCTCGGCATGGAAGTGATGCAGCACGGCAAAGATTACATGAGCGACAAGCCGGGCTTTACGTCGCTCGATCAACTCGCTGAGGTGCGCCGGGTGCAGGCCGAGACCCGGCGCATCTATTCGATTTGCTTTAGCGAGCGGCTCGAGGTCGGCGCGGCGGTCAAGGCCGGCGAGTTGATCCAAGCGGGCGCGATTGGCAAAGTTGTGCAGACCGTTGGGCTGGGGCCGCATCGCATCCATCCGCCCGCGCGCCCCGACTGGTTCTATCAAAAGAAAAAACACGGTGGCATCCTCGCCGACCTTGCTTCGCATCAAGTTGACCAGTTCCTTTTCTTCACCGGCTCGGCCCAAGCGCAAGTCGTCGCCTCGCAGGTCGGCAATTTCAAGCATCCACAGTATCCAGAATTGGAAGACTTTGGCGACATGATCTTGCGCGGCGATGGCGGCACGGGCTTTATCCGCGTAGATTGGTACACGCCGCAGGGGTTGGGCGTGTGGGGCGATGGACGCATGACCATCCTCGGCACGGAGGGCTACATCGAACTGCGCAAGTACATTGACATCGCCGGTCGCCCTGGCACGAATCACCTGTTCCTGGTTGACCAGAAGGGCATCCAGTACATGGATTGCAGCCAGGTCGAGTTGCCCTATGGCAAGCAATTGATCGCCGATATTCTCAATCGCACCGAGACGGCGATGCCGCAAGCGCATTGCTTCCTTGCCTCGCAGTTAGCGTTGGAAGCGGAAGATCGAGCTGCGAGATTGGGAAATCTCCAATGAGCGATGTGTTTCGAGTCGGCGTCGTCGGTTGCAGCGTCGGCAGGCAGCACGTCGCCGCTTTCCAGAGCTTGCCCACCCAATTCCAGGTTGCAGCCGTCTGTGATCTTGACCAGGCCAAAGCGCGCGCCGTGGCGACCGAGTTCGGCGTCTCGCGTATCGCGGCGGACATGGCCGAGCTGTGCCGCATGGACGACGTGGACATTATTGACATTTGCACGCCGCCTCACTTGCACTATGAGCAGACGCTACAAGCGTTGGCGGCGGGCAAGCACGCCATCTGCGAAAAGCCCGTCGCCGGATCCCTCAAGCAAATAGATGAGCTGATCGCCGCCGAAGCGCAATCGGGCAAGCGCATGATGCCGATCTTTCAGTACCGGTTTCGCTCCGGCTTGCAAAAGCTCAAGCTGTTGGTGGATGGCGGCGTGGCCGGTCGCACTTACCTCACGACAGTCGAGACCGCGTGGCGGCGTCGGGCGGATTATTACGTCATTCCGTGGCGCGGCAAATGGAAGACCGAGCTGGGCGGGCCGATGTTTACGCTGGCGATACACACGCACGATGTGATGACCTACATCCTGGGGCCGGCGCGGAATGTGTTTGCGCGCATGGCGACGCTGGTGAACCCGATTGAAACCGAGGACTGTGTATCGGCGTCGCTGGAGATGGGCGATGGTTCGCTGTGTTCGCTTTCGGTGACGACCGGCTCAGCCCAACCGATTACTCGCCATCGTTTTTGCTTTAGCAATCTGACGGCTGAAAGCAACACGCGATCTTATTCCAACACGTCTGATCCCTGGACGTTCACGGGCGATTCGCCTGAAGCCGAGCAGCGCATCCAAGCGGCACTGGCTCGCTTTCAGCCATTGCCCGAAGGCTTTGCCGGACAATTCTATCGCTTCTATCAAGCGATGCATCGTCAAGCCGACAAAACCGAGCTCCCGGTCACGTTGGCTGATGCGCGCGCCGCGGTTGATCTGGTCACGGCGGCTTATTATTCCGCGCGAACGCATCAGCCCGTCAGTCTACCGACCCGCCGAGATCATCCATACTATGCAGGCTGGCAGCCATGACCCATCAAACTGACCTCATGCAAAAAGCAAGCCATGCCTTGGATTTTGCCGGGACGCAATTGCGCCATCTCATCGAGACCTATCCCGATTACTTGCCGATGTACACCGTCGGCGGCAAGTGGAAACACGGCGGCGAAGCGTGGACGAATTGGTGCGAAGGATTCCTCGGCGGGCAACTGTGGCTGATGGTTCGCCACACGCGCGACGAGCGCTACGCGTGGCGCGCCAAAGCCGAACACTATTCGCGCCTCATCGAGCATCGCAAGACTGACCGCAACGTGCATGACCTGGGTTTTCTCTTTTGGTCAACATGGAAACGCTGGTACGATCTGACGAGCGACCCGGCTGTCAACGCCGTCGTCATCGAAGCCGGGCGCACGCAGGGTCTGCGCTTTAAGGAAAAGGGCAGGTATCTGCGCTCGTTCGTGGCCGATGACAGCCTGTTCATTGACATTATGATGAACGTCGGCATCATCTTTTACGCCGCGCAACAGACTCACGATGCCGACTTGTTGCGCATCGCCACCGAGCATTGCCTGACGACGCGCAAGTACTTGGTGCGCGGCGACGGCAGCACCGCGCATGAAGGCATCTTTGACGTGAACACGGGCGAGTTCCTGCGACAAAGCACGCACCAGGGTTGGCGCGGCGATTCGTCTTGGGCGCGCGGGCTTGCGTGGGCTTTGTATGGCTTTGGCACGGTCTATGGCTTTACGCGCGACGCGCGCTTTTTGCAGACGGCAGAAATGTGCGCGAATTTTTACATCGAACGCACGCCCGCGCACGGCGTTCCGCCGAATGACTGGGACGAGCCGAATCCCGCATCGCCCTATGAAAGCTCCGCCGCCGCGATTGCGGCCGGCGGCATGTTGGACCTGGCGCGGTGGACGACCGACATGGCGCGGGCGCGGCTGTATCACGATTACGCACTGCGCATCCTCGACACGCTCACGACACCCGAATTCCTGGCCGAGACAACGCCGGGCTGGGAAGGCGTTCTCAAGCACGGCATGTATCACCAGCGCAAAGGGCTGGGCGTGGACGAGAGCGTCATGTGGGGCGATTATTTTTTCCTCGAAGCGTTGAGCAAGGTCGTGGATTATGAGTGAGCGAGTCGCACTCGTCACGGGCGCCAGTCGCGGCATCGGTCGGGCGATTGCCGCGGCCTTGGCCGAACGTAGCTGGTCCGTCGCGATCAATTATCGCGGCAACTCTGAGGCCGCCGTCGAAACGCAATCGCTGGTCGAAAAAGCGGGTGGGCGAGGCCTTCTCATTCAAGCCGATATTGCCGAGGCTAAAGATCGCGCGCACCTGGTTGAGCAAACGCTTGTCAACTTCCATCGGATAGATTTGCTCGTCAACAATGCGGGCGTGGCTCCGCGTCAGCGCGCCGATATTCTGGAGACGACCGAAGCCAGTTATGATCAAGTGATGGCCGTCAATCTTAAAGGCCCGTTCTTTTTGACTCAGCGTGTGGCAAGGGTCATGCTTGACTTGCTCAAGGCTGGCGCTATCGAGCATCCCAAGATCATCAACATCGGCTCGATGAGCGCGTACACCAGCAGCGTCAATCGAGCCGAGTATTGTCTTTCCAAAGCGGGCCTGGGAATGATGACGGCGCTCTTTGCCGATCGCCTGTCCGAGTACGGCATCAACGTCTACGAGTTGCGCCCTGGCATCATAGAGACGGACATGACGAGCATCGTCCAGGCGAAATATGATCGTCTGATCGCCGATGGACTCACACCCATCCGCCGATGGGGGCAGCCCGACGATGTGGCCTGCGCCGTCGTCGCCATCGCGCAAGACCAGTTCCCGTTTTCGACCGGTGAGGTCATCAACATAGACGGCGGCTTTCACATGCGCCGGCTGTAAAAGGACTGGTCCATGTCGTATCGTCGTGTTGCCTCATTCAAAACTGCCGCTGACTTGCGAGCCTACCTGACTCAATCGCAGATTGACCTTGCGTTTGACGATGCGTTGGCCTGTGGGCCAAGCGCGCCGCTCGCACAACCCTATCACCTGCCCAATGGATTCACCCTCGGCAATCGTGTATGCGTCCTGCCGATGGAAGGCTGGGATGGAACGACTGATGGCCGCCCGACCGAGTTCACGTTGCGCCGCTGGCGGCGCTTTGGTCTGAGCGGCGCAAAACTGATCTGGGGCGGAGAAGCCACAGCCGTGCGCCCTGATGGGCGGGCGAATCCGAATCAGTTGATCATCAGCGAGCAAACGCTCGGCGATCTGATCGCGTTGCGTGAGGCATTGGTGGCTTCGCATCCAGGCCGGACGGACGATTTGCTCATTGGATTGCAGTTGACCCACTCGGGCCGCTTTGCGCGTCCGACTGACAAAAAGCGGCTCGAACCGCAGATTCTTTATCATCACCCGATACTCGACCGCAAATTCGGACTGCCGCCTGATCATGCGTTGATGCCGGATGACGATATTGCGCGTTTGGTGGATGATTATGTGGCGGCGGCCAGGCTGGCGCAGCGCGCGGGCTTTGCGTTTGTGGACATCAAGCATTGCCACGGCTACTTGGGCCACGAATTTCTCAGCGCCGTGGATCGGCCAGGGCGATACGGCGGCAGCCTGGAGAATCGCGCGCGCTTTTTACGCGAGATCGTAGCCGGCATTCGAGCCAATGCGCCCGGACTTGACATCGGCGTGCGTGTCAGCGCGTTCGACTTTGCGCCATTCCGCCCCGGCCCGGATCGCGTTGGCGAGCCAGAGCCGTTTGAAGGGGATACCTATCGCTATGCCTTTGGCGGCGACGGCACCGGCGTTGGGATTGACCTCGCCGAGCCGCGGGCGTTCCTCGATGTGCTAGCCTCGCTGGACATTCACCTGGTGTGCGCCACGGGCGGCAGTCCGTATTACAATCCGCACATCCAACGGCCCGCGATCTTTCCGCCTTCGGATGGTTACTTGCCGCCGGAAGACCCATTGGCCGGTGTGGCAAGGCAAATCGCAGTGACTGCCGCACTCAAACAACATCGCCCCGACTTGTTGATGGTCGGTTCGGCTTACTCATATCTGCAAGAGTGGCTGCCCCATGTGGCGCAGCATGTGGTGCGAACCGGGCAAGCGGATTTCGTCGGTCTGGGGCGCATGATGCTCCCTTATCCGGATTGGTGCGCCGATGTGCTGGCAGGCCGTCCGCTGCAACGGAAACACATCTGCCGAACGTTCAGCGATTGCACGACTGCGCCGCGCAACGGCCTCGTGTCAGGCTGTTACCCGCTCGACGAGTTTTACAAAGCGCGTCCAGAGGCCAACCAGCTCGCAGAATTCAAGCACCCGGCGTGACCTGCAACAGAAATGGTTTGAAAATGACGGCACACTTGTGCCATGCGCAACCTCACTCAGCGCGATACCCCCGCCGGGTAAAGTTTGACCGTCCGTCGAATCTGGTGCATAATTGCCCCCATTTCTACGAGTCCTTGATCCAGGAGAAATCCATGCAGACCGCCCAGCGTATTATGCACTTTCAGGAATCTGTCATCCGAAAGATGACCCGACTGGCAACCGAGCATCAAGCCATCAACCTGAGCCAGGGGTTTCCAGATTTTGATCCCCCTTTGGCGCTGAAGGAAGCTGCCGCCAAGGCCGTTATGGACGGCAGTAACCAATACTCTCCCACCTGGGGCCATCCACACTTGCGCCAAAAGCTGGCCGAACAATATACAGCACGACTGGGCTGGTCGGTGAACCCCAACGATCACGTCATCGTCACCTGTGGCGTGACAGAAGCCATCAATGCCGCTCTGTTAGCCGTCTTGAATCCCGGCGACGAGTTGTTGATCGTCGAGCCGGCCCACGAGAACTATATCCCGTCGGCTATTTTTGCTGGGGCGAAGCCGGTGGCTGTGCCCCTGGAAGCCCCCGACTATCGCCTGGACCCGGAACGGCTGGCCCATGCGGTTACGTCCCGCACCCGCGCCTTGTTGCTGAATACGCCTCACAACCCTACGGGCCGTGTCTTTGACGCCGAGGAATTGGCTAGAGTGGCTGACCTGGTGCTGCGGCACGATCTGGTGCTTATCACCGACGAAATCTATGACCAAATCATCTATGACGGGCGCCAGCACATCTTTCCCGGCAGCCTGGAGTCGCTGAGGGAGCGGACCATTACCGTCGGTGGACTGGGCAAAACGTTTGCCATCACCGGCTGGCGCTTGGGCTACGTGATTGCGCCCACGCGCCTGACGGCGCAATGTCGAGCCTTCGGGCAACTCGCCCAGCGTCTTTTCAAAATCTTGCGGCGCATTGACCAGGGCGACGACCGAGTTTGTTTTGATGCCGAGCTTTTTCACGAGCGGAGCGCCCGCGTACGCAGCAAAGCTCGACTCTGGCACGACGACATCTTTCAGGGGATGGGCCATCACGCGCTTCAGCGAGCTGCGAATCCGGCTCCACTCGGAGTAGACCGCGTCCGGCAAGAGCTCCTTGATGCGCGCCACCTTATCGGGGCCGCCCTCGACAAAGACCAACGGCACGTGACGCGTCGTCTTGTACTTGCGTAGCAGCAGGCCAATGTCGCGCCCCTGCGAAGGAAGCCGAGTCAGGTCAATGACCACAGCATCCGGCGGATTTTCCCTCATCTCGCGGAGGGTGGTGGGGTTGATTGTCTCATAGGCCACGTCATAGCCTGCGGCTACAAGTGGCGCAGCCTTCTCCTCGGCCTCAGCGGCGTTCCAGTGGATCAATCGAACACGCCATGTCATCGTGGTTTTCTCCTCATACCGCTTTGACACTCTCAGTTGGCGGAAGAGCGAGCCGGGTGAAACGTCTCCAATCAAAGAAAGATCGCAACAGTCACAATCCACCAACCGTCATAATTATAAACCCACGCGATGAAAACGTGGAATGGAATAACCCACACTTGTATGCAAGACGTCTCCGACCGGGCTGTGTTATAATACCCATAGCACGCCGGCACTCACGCGGCGTGCACCAGAAGGAGAACCTCATGCCCAGTCTATTCAGCCGCCAACCACAAGATTTGCCTCAGCGCGAAGAAATGTGGCATGCGTTCGTTTTCCGAATGCGCACCTGGATTACAGAGCCGGGCAAAAAGCCCGTGCGTCCATTCGGACTGATGATCCTCAACTTTTCCGATGGCAAGATGATGGGCCTGGATATTGCCGAGACACCGACGACCGAGTGGACACGCGAAGCAGTGTTCAAGGCTATCACCAAACCGGGGCCAGGCTCACAGCCGCATCGCCCGCAGACCCTCACGCTGCCCGACCCCGCCCTGGTCGCAGCGTTGACCCCTGCCCTGTCCGAAATTGGCATCACATGCGAGCCGATGGATACGCCTAATGAAGTGTGCGAGATCGTCGCCGACCTGGAAAGTCACATGCGCGGAGACCGGCCCGATGTCCCCGGCTTGTTGTCCGTCGAAGACGTCACCCCAGAGTTTGTGGGCGACCTGTTTGCGGCAGCGGCCGAGTTTTACCGCGCCGCTCCGTGGGTGCACTTGGTGAACGTGCAAGCGCTGGCAGTTCAACTCGCCACCGAAGCTGAGCCGCGTTACGTGTCGGTCATGGGCAATGCCGGCATGGAATATGGGCTTTCGGTCAGCTTGACCTGGGCCGACTTTCAGCGATTGGCTTCCGGTGCGGGCGATCAGCCCATGGACGTCATCCCCGAAGAAGGCATTCGTTCTCTGCTCTTTAACTCGATCACTGAAGTCCCATTTGACGATTTGGATGCGCTGGAAAAATATCATTGGCCCGTGGTGAATGAGCAGGCTTATCCGATGCCCATCATCTTTGAGCCACGCGTCGGAGTGCTGCGTCCCAACCGGCAAGAACTGCTATGGTACCAGGCCGCCCTGCGCGCTATCCCGATCTTTGTCCGCGATCACCTGCGCCCGGATGGACGCGGAGACTATGCTTCGACAGAAGCCACCATCGCCGCTTCCACGTCCGAAGGCGAGGTCGCTGTCACCCTCCGCTACCCCGCCGGCAAGCTGGACCGCGCCCTGGAGCCTGTGGATCACATGGATTGGTCGGACGAGGAGGAAGATGAGGATGAAATGCCTGCCTTTGATCGCCGGATGATGGAAGGGCAAATGGCGGCGATGGCGAACAAAATGGGCGGGCAGTCCTTCTGGGATCCAAAACTACAAGAGGCGCAGCAGTTGATGTATAAGGCGTGGGAAGAGAGCAATGCCGGACGGCGCATCGCGTTGGCGCACAAAGCCTTGACGCTCTCGCCGGACTGCGCTGATGCCTATGTGTTGCTGGCCGAAGAAGAAGCCGACACGGTGGGCCGCGCGCTCGAATATTATCGCCAGGGCGTCGAGGCGGGCGAGCGAGCGCTGGGCGACAAGTTTGAAGAGTTCAAAGGGCATTTTTGGGGCGTGCTGGAAACGCGCCCCTACATGCGCGCTCGGCAGGGCCTGGCCGATACGCTCTGGCGGCTGAATCGCATAGACGAAGCCCGGTCACACTATGAAGAAATGCTGCGCCTGAATCCCGGCGACAATCAGGGCATCCGCTATATCCTGGTCAACCTGCTGCTCGAGATGGACCGTGACGACGACGTGCGGAAACTGCTGAACCAATATCGCGGCGAGCCAACGGCCACGTGGCGTTACACCACGGCGCTGCTTGAATTCCGCCAAGGCGGCGCAACCGCAAAAGCGAACAAGTCGCTTCAGGCGGCGCTCCGGTATAACCCCTACGTGCCACCCTATCTGACGGGGCAAAAGCGCATTCCCAATCGTCTGCCGGATCACATTGGCTTTGGCGACGAGGATGAAGCAGTCGCTTACGCCGCCGATCATCTCAATCACTGGCGGCGCGCCGAAGGAGCCTTGGACTGGTTGCAGGAACGCCTTGCAGCCCAATCGTCCAAGCCTGCAAAAGCGAAGAAAGAATCCAAGCGCCAGGAACCCACGCTCGATCAGGTAGTCGAATCCCTGCTGGCTGAAGTGAATGGACCCGTGCCGCTTGACGAGTTGGTGCAACAAGTGCTGGCGCGCAGACCATCCAAAGCCAAGAACCCTGTCCAGGCCGTCACGAACCACATACGGACCTCGTACAGGCAAGAGTGCTATGTCTTCCTGGATCCGCAGAGGGTGATGCCGCTGCGGCTGGCGCTCCAGGGCGTCCGCTTTCGCATCACGCTCGACCGGCAGATGGTCGGCTTCGGCGCGGTGCCACTCGTGCCCTACTTTATTCCGTTCTTGCGCAACCTGCGGCTCTTCGGGCCGGCCAAGATCGTGCCGACGTTTGAGAACGAACAGGGAGTCGAGATTCCTAGCCAGTTGACGACGTTGAAAGTCGAGCAAGAAATATTCGATGAGATGGCAGAAGGACACATCGAGGCGGTCGAGTTCAAGCCCTGGCTGAGTTCTTTGCACGCTCGGCGCGGCGACAGTCTCTTGTTCACCAATTTGGACTGGGAGGCGGGCCGCTTTCAACTAGCGCTCGAACCGGAACGGCGTCGGCGCAAGACTGAGGTTGCTCAGCAGAACCGCGCACTGGCCGACCTGCTGTACGAGTTATTGGAAGCGACTCATGACGAGCGATTGTTGGTCATTGACGGATTGCAGACGGCTTTTGCACGCTTGCCCTCCGCCCGCGACTATCCCGGCGACCACTGGACGGCAGTGATCGAGCAGGACGGGCGCATGAGATGGGAAGAGTCTGAGATCGTCCACGCCGAATCCGAACGCTCATCCATCTTTGACCTGTTCGAGCCGGAAGAAGAGGCCGTCGAAGAAAAGCCGTTCACCGCCAAGCAGGGCAAACAAGTGTATCGCTTTCGCGCCAGCCGGGGCAAGAAAGAATTCCTGCTCGAAGCGCAGGGGATCAATACGCTGGGCGAACTGGACGCCGCGATGCGCGAGGCTTTTGACCTGGACACCTATGACCATCTGAGCGAATTCACGCTCGTCACGCCGCGCGGGAAGGGCAAGCAGCCGCGCCGCAAGCCATTTGGCGCGCTCGACCCGCTGGGTGAATACGCGGCGCACGCAGTTCGCGTGGCGGGGCTGGGCCTGGAGACTGGCGCGCAGTTAGAATACGTGTACGACTTTGGAGACAACATCGAGCACGCGCTCGAGTTGGAAGCCATCGGGGAACCTGAAGCCAAAGCCAAGTATCCGCGTTACCAGAAAGTGAGCAGCGGGAAGCGTAAAGCGTAGAGCGTGGAGAGTGGAGAGTGGAGCGAAAGTCGAGTAGAGTCGAGGCAGTTTAAACGCAAAGACGCAAGGACGCAAAGAGTTTTGGCTTGGCGTCCTTGCGTCTTTGCGTAAAGAATTAATAGGCACGGGCGAAAATGGCCTGTTCCTTCGCCGGTTTGCCGCAGTGAATGCACACCCCCTCACCGCCGGGCTGATCCATCGGGATGTTGCGTGTGGTAGCTTTGGTGTCTTCTTTGATTTGCGCCTCGCACTCGCGCTCGCCGCACCACCACGCCATCGCCCAGGCCTCTTCCACCACCTGCCGGAACTCGTCGTAGGTCTGGGGCCGGTGCGTGTTGTCCTCGCGGAACTTGCCCGCGCGACGGTGCAGTTCGGCCTGGATCGTGTCGAGCGTCTCACGCACACTATCTACGAGCACAATTGCGTCTTGCGAAACGGATGACTTGCCCGCCTTGCCGGGAAGGTCACGCCGCGCCAACACCACCTGATTCTTGTCCACATCCTTCGGGCCGACCTCGATCCGCAGCGGCACACCACGCAATTCCCAGTCGTTGAACTTGTAGCCCGGTGAAAGCTCTTCGCGATCATCCAGCCTGACGCGCACCTCATCCTGCAGCGCCGCCTTGAGGCGAGTCGCCGCTGCCAGCACCCTGCCTTTCTCCTCATCGGTCTTGTAGATGGGCACAATCACGACCTGAATGGGTGCGACGCGAGGCGGGAGGACGAGGCCCTGGTCGTCGCCATGCACCATGATGATCGCGCCGATAAAACGTGTCGAAAATCCCCACGAGGTCGTCCAGCAGTACTTGAGCGTGTTGTCCTTGTCCAAATACTTGATATCGAACGCCTTGGCAAAATTCTGACCCAGGTTGTGTGAGGTGCCTGCCTGTAGCGCCTTTTTGTCGCCCATCATTGCCTCGATGCTGTATGAGGCGTCGGCCCCGGCGAACTTTTCGCTTTCGCTCTTGCGGCCCGGCACCACCGGCACGGCTGCCTCGTCCACAGCAAAATCGTTGTACACGTCGAGCATCCGCAGTGTTTCTTCCTGCGCTTCTTCAAAAGTGGCGTGCGCGGTGTGGCCTTCTTGCCAGTAAAAGTTGAGTGTGCGGATAAAGAGCTTGGTGCGCATCTCCCACCGTACCACATCGCACCACTGGTTGAGCAGCACCGGCAGGTCGCGCCAGGAGTGAATCCACTGGGCCATCATGTAGCCAATGATGGTCTCCGACGTGGGACGCACCACGAGCGGCTCTTCCAACTTTTCGCCGCCGCCGTGCGTCACGACAGCCAGTTCCGGCGAAAAGCCTTCGACGTGATGCCGCTCCTTTTCCAAAAAGCTCATCGGGATGAGGCTGGGAAAAAGCGCGTTCTGGTGGCCGGTCGCCTTGAAGCGCTTGTCGAGCGCCTGCTGGATGTTTTCCCACAGCGCCGTGCCGTAGGGCCGGACGACCATGCAGCCCCGCACAGGGGCGTAATCGGCCAGCTCACTCATCACGACAAGATCGTTGTACCACTTGTTGAAATCTTGACTGCGGGGTGTGAGTTTGTCAGCCATTCGGGTCTCTCCTGGATATTCTCTCGGCGCTATACTTTACCACAAAGGCACAAAGACACAAAACAGGCGCTTGAGGAATTTGGTGTCTTTCTTGGTGGTCAGATATTACGTGTCTGGGAACATAACAGGCACGACTCGCCGCGCGATGTCATCGTGCAGGCTTTGCAACTCGGCACGAACGGCGGCCAGCAAGTCTCGCTCGGCCACGATAATTTTCTCCGGGCGATCACGCCGCTTGAGTTCGACGCCGCCCTGCGCCAGCGACCGGCCCGCCACGGTGATGCGCAGCGGCAAACCGATCAAGTCGGCGTCCGCGAATTTGACGCCGGGCGTCGCGCGCCGGTCGTCGAACAACACTTGTACGCCACTCTCGCGAAGCGACTGGTAGATTCGCTCGGCCGTGGCTTGTGTCTCGGCAGAGTTGCTCGGCAGCCACACGTGCGAGACGTGATACGGTGCGACCGTGACAGGCCACATCAAACCCTTGTCGTCGTGATGCTCCTCGGCCACGCACGCGAGCAAGCGCCCCAGTCCAATGCCATACGACCCCATGATGATGGAGCGGGCCACACCGTCCTCGTCAAGGAACGTCGCGCCCATCGCCTCGCTGTAGCGCGTGCCGAGCTTGAAGATATTGCCGACCTCGACGCCGCGCGATGCGCGCAACGGCTTGCCGCATTGGGGACAACCGTCGCCTTCGCACGCGGCGGCAATGTCCGTCACGATGTCGGCGGCATAGTCGCGCCCCAGGTTGACGTTGAGCAGATGGAACCCTGGCTCGTTCGCGCCCGCGACCAAATTGAGTGATGCAGCAACGGCCTCATCAGCCACGATGACGGCGTCATGCACGCCAATGGGCGAGCCGTACCCTGGCTCTGCGCCCACCGCGCGAATCTCGTCTTCCGTCGCGGGGCGGAGCGCGCTGGCCCTGACCGCGTTGGCGAGCTTGGTCTCGTTCACTTCCATGTCGCCGCGAATCACGGCAAAAACAAATCGCTCGGCGGCCTCCCCTCTGTCCCCCCCGCTTCGCGAGGGAGATGAAAGGGGAGGTATTGTGGCAACCATGAACACCGCTTTCGCCGTTCGCGATTTAGGAACGTCCAACAGTGTTGCCAGGGCGTCAATCGTCTTGGTGTCGGGCGTGGCGACTTTTTCGATGGGGCGGGTGGCTTCTTGCGGCACGGGCGATTTGACGAAGCGCGCAATCTGGCGGTTGGCCGAATAGCCGCAAGCGTCGCACAGTATCAGCGTGTCCTCGCCGATGGGCGTGAGGTACATGTATTCGTGGGCTAGTTTGCCACCCATCATGCCCACGTCGGCGCCAACGGCGATGGTGGGCAGCGCGCAGCGGTTGTAAATATTGAAATACGCCTGGTAATGCGCGCGGTACTGTTTGTCCAGCCCGGCCTCGTCGCGGTCGAGCGTATAGCTATCCAGCATGTCAAACTCGCGGACACGCACCAACCCGGCGCGCGGACGCGGGTCGTCGCGGAATTTGGTCTGAATGTGATAGATGAGTTGTGGCAGTTGCTTGTACGAGCGGATGTCACGGCGGGCCAGGTCGGCCACGACTTCTTCATGCGTCATCGCTAGCGCCATGTCGCGTCCCTGTCGATCTTGCAGCCGCGCCATCTCCGGGCCGATCTCGTACCAGCGGCCCGTCTCTTGCCACAGGTCAGCCGGATGCACCACCGGCATTTTCAACTCTTGCCCGCCGATGGCATCAATCTCTTCTCGCAAGATGTTTTCGATCTTGCGGAGTGAGCGCCACGCCAGCGGCAGGTACGTGAACACGCCCGCCGCGAGTTGCCGGATAAACCCGGCGCGCAGCAAGAGTTGATGCGAAATCACTTCGGCTTCGGACGGCGCTTCGCGCAAGGTCTGGCCGAACAACTGTGACATACGTTGACCGCTGGCAAGATTTCCGCTCACAATGGTTCTCCTCGTTGCGGACTGCGTACGGTGTGATGCGTGAACTGCATCTTGCAGCCTGCATCTTGCGACGTGTTACCTGCGACTTGAACTGAGTAATGAGATGACATCCGCAACACTCGCCGCAAAACTGAGCTGCGCCCAATCGCGCTCTTTGACGGTGGACTCGCGGTGAAAGGTCTCCATGATCTGCCGCCAGTGCGGGCCAACGAGCACCAGCGGCTTGCGCGACATCTCGCCCGCCTGGATCAGGCTCCACGAAAGCGCGACTTCGGACAGCGTGCCTACGCCGCCCCGCAGCGCCACCAGCGCATCGGAGAACGTCACCAGGTAGTGCAGGCGTTGGAATAACGTTGGGAATTTGACTTCCTCATCCACCCACTGGTTCGGCCCCAGCCGGTCGTCAAAACGCGCCGTCGTCACACCGATAACATGCGCGCCGGCTTCCTTCGCGCCGCGACTTGTCGCCTCCATCGTGCCGTAATAGCCGCCCGTGGCAATGGTGAACCCGGCTTGCCCCAACAGCCGCCCCAACTCGTAAGCTTCCTGGTATCCGGCGTCGCCCGTTTCGATCGCATTGCCGCCAAAGACGGTAACAATGGGCATTGATTGAGTCTCCTCACCCTTGCGCGAGGTGCGGCCTTCGTCACCTGAACCTTCGCAAGGGTCACTCTCCTGGCTTGGGTCCTGCCGCCTGCCCTGGCAGCGCCGCTTCGGCCCCGCCGATGGCGTCAATCGCGTGGGCCACGCTGCGCAACAACTTGTTCAGAGGCCGCTCACTAAACTCTGCCGCAAATTCTTGCGCGGCGTCCGTCGGGTCCACCTCACCCTGCGACTCGCGCAAATAGTGCATGTGATCCATCAGCCACAAGTACAGATCGGACTCGGTGCGTCCGGGGAAATCGGCCAATATGCCCTGCTCGCGGATGACCTCGACGATGGGCAGATACACCGTGTCGTACCAGTGCATCACGGCCTCGGCCTCGTCCACCTCGCGCTGCTCGTCCATCCCCATAAAGTAGCGGTGGACGGCGATATGTTCAAGCAGCCGCTCGTAGCCGCCCGCGATGGTGAAGCGGACATTCTGCTCTGGCCGCAGCTTGTCGAGCTGGGTGCGTCTCAGGAACGCATCGTATTCGCCCAAGATTTCCAGGTCGCGCGCGTCCACGTCCGGCGTGAGCGGCACGCGCGATTGGACCTCGATCACTTCAGCGTCAATAAACTCAACGCCGTGCTCGCGCGCGACCGATACTCGGTGGTGTCCGTCCAACACAAAGTAGGCCTCGCCTACCTGGTAAAGCTTGACCGGAGGCAGCGCTTCGTCGCGGTAAAATGCGCGGTTGATCGCCTTCCACCGCTCGCTAGTAAAAGGTTGCGAGGGCAGGAACACACGATCGAAATCGCGGTAACGATCTACGCTGCCAATGATATTCTTGACGGGCACGGTCTGGATGCCACAATAGACGGACCCGCGTAGGTGCAACTTGTCTTTGACCTGGTCGAACGACAAAAGGCGATTCGGTCGCCCCGCCAGCCGCGCCAGAACAGAGTTGAACAACGCTTTGGTGCGCGCTGTGGCATAATCTGAATCGTACTCAAATCCGCCTGACATGTCTATCTATTCGCCTCTATTTCCAACACTCGATAAGGATGAACGTTGATCACCATCGTCGCGCCGCAAAGCGTCTCAGTCGGCCCTGAGGCATAATTCTTGTGCCGGTGACCATGCACCAGGTAGCGCGGACGAAAGGTGCGCATCAGGCCCAGGAACGCGCGGAAACCGGTGTGCGCGTGGGTGGGCATATCGTGGACCCCCAGCGGCGGTGAGTGCGCGATCAGCACATCCAGCCACCGTCCGCGCACCAGCCGATTGCGCGCCAGCCCCGGCAGCAACGCCAGCGACCGCAGCGCCATCTCGTTCTGCGTGAACTGGTGAAGCCCATCCGGCCTGTAGCGGATGCAGCCTTCCAGGCCAGCGACGAGCAAACCACGCACGTTCACACAACGCAGGTCAATGTTCTCCCCACCCTCCGGCGCCGTCTTGGTGCCACCCGCGCTGCTGTATTCCACCAGTGGATCATGGTTCCCGTGGACATAGCAAAGCGGCGCGTCGAGCATCGTCATCAGATATTCCAGGTAATAGTACGGCAAGTCACCGCAGCCCAGGACGAGATCAATCTTGCCCAGCCGTTCGCGCACCTTGGGGCTATAAAGTATATCCACAACTTGGTCGCTGACGGCCAGGACTCTCATGCCTCGTCCTCCGGCCAAGTACGGTTATAGTTCACCACCAGCTTGTCCAAGATAGCCTGCTCCAAGTCAAGGTCGGTGAGGTACGCCAGTTGAAGCAGGTACAGCGCCACGTCGGCCAACTCGCCCGCCAATTCGTCGGGATGCCGGGCCGTATCGTTCCACTGGAAATGCTCCAGCACCTCCGCGGCCTCAATCGCCAGCGATGTGGCAATGTTGCGCGGCGTCTGCGGCGCACGCGAGCCGGGCCGGTACCAGCCTTTGGCCTCGACAAACCTGTTCATCTCGTCGGTGAGTTGCTTGATATCCATGCTTCAGAAGTTGGAAGGCAGAGGTCGGAGGTCGGACTCACGGACGATTCTCTGATGTCCGATTTCCAACCTCTGACTTCCGAAACAAAAAGCTAGCTCCCCCCGCGATGGCCTGGAGAGAGCTAGCTGTGCGCATCCAAGATGTGCCGCAGCGAGCCTACCCAGACCAATAGCCGGGCGGCAGCGGGCGCTGCGGGCCTGCTTGCGCAGACAGGTCAAAGATGGTCACGGTCAACATCGGCGTATCCTCTTGGGAACTGGCGAGGATTATACGCGGAAAGTGAAGCGATGTCAACAGAAAACCTCCCGAAGGTGTGCGAACCTCCGGTTCGCCGGAACCTTCGGGAGGTTTCAACTCATCAATACATCTTCAACTCGCCCGTGGCGAGCCTGGCGCGGATGCGGGCGGGATCGTTTTGCAGATGCTCGGCAATGATCGCTTCCACATCGGCGCGGACGGAGGCTGTCAACGCGCCGCTCTTGGGATACACGCTGGCCGTTGCCATCAGCGGTTGATCGAGCGGATGCCCGATCTGCGACAGGAGATAAACGCTGGTATCCCGAACGGCAGGGACCTTGGCAACGATGTCTTGCGCGATGAGCAGCGCCATGACATTATAGACCTTGCCCACGTGGCTGACAGGGTTCTTGCCGGCAGCAGCTTCCAGGCTGGCCGTGCGGAACGGCGTGATCAGCCCATTGACACGGTTGCCGCGCCCCACAGCGCCATCGTCGCCCATCTCCGCCGAGGTGCCGGTGAGCGTGAGGTAATAGTCGCCGCGCTTGGCCTGGTCGGCCGTGTTCACCTGCACGATGACCTTGCGATGATCGAGCTTTTGCGCAAATTCCTGGATGGCGGCTTGCGCCGCGCCCTTGGCTTCTTCGTATTCCGTCGCGTCTTTGATCTTGGGCGCGATGAACGGCATCGCCACCGTCAGCGTAATGTCGTCGCCATTGCGGCAGCCCATTACCTTCACGTCCTCACCCACCGGGAACTGGTCAATCAACTTGTAGTTGATGTACTGCGCGGTCTCGTACACCGAATGTTCCAGCCCGCTGCGCGGCCAGTGGCTGCACCCGAAGGAGGTGTCGTTGGCCACGACTTGCGTCACCTGGTCAATCAATTCGCTCGCGCCGCGCCCGGCATAAGAATCCACGACGACGTGCTTGTCCGGGTCGAGATAGCGCATCGTCTCGCGGATGTGCGCCTTGGCGGCTTCGATGGCGATAGTGTCCATCGGCACCAGCTTGCCGTTGATCTGCGGTGTGCCGCGTCCGGCAATCTGGAGGCGGATGGGCTTGATCAGCTCGCCGCCGCCAAAGCGGACGCTGACTTCACCGGCCACCAATTGCACCTTGTCAAAGTTATGGTGCAAGGCCCCACCCAGATTCTCCTCACACCAGCGGGTATATTCGCGGCTGATGCGCTCCGCGATTCCGTCGCACAGGCTATCGGGATGGCCGATGCCTTTGCGCTCCACAATTTCTACCGGGAAATCCTCGATGAATTGCCCTGTCGCTTCCGACACCACAATATTGCGTCCCATACGATTCCCTGTTTCCTTTCTGCCCCCTGGGCTATTTTAAATGGAATTGCCTCTTCTGGATAAGAAGAGGCAGACACATGACTATGGCTGATCCCCTCTCATCTTCCAGAATCTTACTCTGCCGGACTTGGCACCATACCGGTTCACGGGTTGGTTGCCGAGGCTTCACAGGGCCGGTCCCTCCGCCTCTCTGGATAAGAGTGTCAATGCGTATTCGGTTGTTCGGAGATGATGATACCATATCGAATTTCAAATGTCAAATCTCAAAACTATGTTTGCCTTTTCACTTGTTCAATGCTATAATTTTGCCCGTCCGGGCGCGTAGCTCAGTCGGTCAGAGCGCATCACTCACATTGATGAGGTCGGAGGTTCGAGCCCTCTCGCGCCCACCAAAACAGGCCGCGGCCGTGCTTCCGAGCGCGCCGCGGCCTGTTGGTGAATCCCTCGTTGGTGAAAATCCGCATGACACGCCGAACACTCGGGAGCAACACGCTCACTCAAGTAGATTGGCTGGTCTGCAACCTGCGCTGGCTGCTGCTGTTCTGCGTCGGCGTCGTCATCGTGCTCAATCCTGGCCGCGCCGCTATGCGCGACGTACGCATGCTGCCTCCGCTCGGTTTGCTGTTGGGCGGGGCACTGTACAACTTGTTGGTGATGGTGCTGTTGGCCTTCGAAGTGCCGGCCCGGCCCTTGCCGCTATTGACCCTGGTGCTGGACACGCTGCTGTTATTGGGGCTGATCCTCACTTCAGGCGGCGCGAGCAGTCCGTTGTTGTTCTTTGGCTTGTTCCCCATCATCACGGCTGCGTTGCGATTCGGTTGGATGTCCAGCCTGCTCACAGCGGTCGGCATCCTGGCCGTGTACGGTGTGGTGGTCTGGGAGGCTTTGCCACCCCAGACCGATCTGACCAAGCTGGCTCCGGTGCTGTTCAATGCCGTCATCTTGCTGCTGGCCGCCGTGCTCACCGGGGTGTTGAGCGACCGGATGAAGAGCATCGTGTCGCAGACGAGCAAAGCCGTGGAAGAAACAGAACTGCGCAAGCTGCGCTCGGCGCGCGAGCAGGTGCGGGCCATTTTCGAGATGGCCGGTATGCTGGGGGCGACGTTGAGCTATACCCGCATCCTCGATGCGATCCTGGACGTGGCTTCGATGGGGCTTCAAGAACTAGGCCCTGTGGCCCGCCAGATGGTTAGCATGGTGTTGCTGTACGACAAAAGCGGTCTATCGGTCGCCGCCTCGCGCCGCCTGACGGCTCGTGATGTGCAAAAGGCCATCCCTGGCCGCGCCGGCTTGGTGGCCGAGGCGATCAAGTCGGCGGAGCCGATGCAATCCGACGACCCGCGTCACGACCCGGAATTGGCGCAATTCGTGGCCCTACAAGGCTGCAAGTCCGTGCTGTGTGTGCCGCTGCGAGCAGGTTTTGAGACGTATGGAGCCGTGGTGGTCGGCAGTCGTGAGCCGGACATCTTTACCGGCGAGCATATCGAGATGCTGACCGCCGTGTGCAGCCAGGCGACGATTGCACTGCAAAACGCGCAGCTTTACCAGAGCTTGCAGCAAGAAAAGAACCGCATCGTCGAGATCGAAGAGAACGCGCGCAAAAAATTGGCGCGTGACCTGCACGACGGCCCCACCCAGAGCCTCGCCGCCATCGCCATGCGGCTCAACTATACCCGCAAGCTGGTCGTGCACCAGCCCGATAAGGTGGAGGAGGAGATCGCCCGGGTCGAAGAATTGGCGCGGCGCACGACGAAAGAAATCCGGCACATGCTCTTTACGCTGCGGCCACTCGTACTGGAAACACAGGGGCTTGTCGCCGCGCTGGAAGCTTCCATCCAAAAGTCACAAGAAACTCATCCAGACCTCGCCGTTCACCTTGAAGCGGACAGGATCGAAGACAAGCTCGACCTGAACGCCCAGGGCGTGGTGTTTTACATCATCGAGGAGGCCGTCGGCAATGCGCGCAAGCACGCCAAGTCCAACAACATTTGGATCCGGTTGAAGCTGGAGCCGGACGCCGTCATCGCCGAAGTCCAGGACGACGGCGAGGGCTTTGACGTGAAAGGCGTCACCTCGGCCTACGAATCGCGCGGCAGCCTGGGCATGGTCAACATGCGAGAGCGCGCGGAACTGATCAACGGCGTCTTGTCGCTGGATTCGCACCCTGGACACGGCACGACCATCACGCTGGCTGTGCCGCTGCACAAGGACTAGCGACTTGTGGATGCCCCTCTTGAGTTGGCGCTGTGGACGGCAGGCTCTATTCTGCTGTCGGTTGTCGGCAGGCTGTGGGCCTGGCTCGCCGGGCAACGACCACACAGCCAACTGGGCCGGCTGGGCGACTCGTTGACCGGCAACCCCTTTGGCCGCGCCACGTTGTTCCTCGTGCGCTTCGCTTTCTACATCGGCCTCCCTTATGCGGCGCTGATGAGCGGCGCGCTATCGCCGGTCGTCGCCGGCCTGTTGGGAACGCAGACACCCGACTTGCCGTGGTGGCTGTTGGGGTGGAACCCAGATGATTGGGTCAGGGCAGCGTTGTGGACGGCTGTACTGGGAAGCATCGCCGCCGCGGCTTTGCTGTTGGGATGGCGAAATGTATACCGCGCGGGTCTCGCTCGCCCGGAAGTGGACAGCGCGTTCCCCTCAGGTGGGCTGTTGCCCGCGCTTTCGATCCTCGTCATCGCGCGCGAAAGCATTTTCGCAGAAATCCACTGGGCCTTTTACCGCGCTGCGCCACTCGCGTTCATTGCCGACCCGTATTGGGCGACGCTGGCCGGCGCGGTGCTCGTCATCCTGGAATGGGTGCTTGACCCTGCGTGGCATGCCGGCCTGGCCGATGATTCGCGGCGCGAGGCGCTGCTGATGCAATTGACGTGGCTGGCGCTCAGTGCATCTATCTTTGTGCTGGCTCGCAACATCTGGCCGATCCTTGTGCTGCATATTGCCCTGGCCTGGCTTGTGGGACGCTGGGTGACGCTCCTTGCCGCGCGCACGTCGGTGGTCAGTCAACCCGTCGCTGGCGATCAGTGATCAGACGAACGTCGAATGTCCACTATGCGCGACGAATGACGTAAAGCAAGTGCGTCCTTCGTCGTTTGTGTTTTGTTGAGGAGCAAGTCCATGGCCGATACCCAAAGCGCACTGGATGAATACTTTCCACGCGATCATGTCACCGCTGAGGTGACTCCCCCTGCTCCAACGGCAAAACGATTGGGCATTGTCGTGGCCGGATCGCTTTCCAAAGGGCTGGACATCAAGCTCGACCGTGGCGCGCGCATCGAAGACACCGCCGTCGGGCGGTACGTCGTCGTGCAAAGCGGCGGGCACAAATTCTTTTCGCTCATCACCGACGTGGCGCTGGATAGCACCAACCCCCTCATCGAAAAGACGCCGCCCGACGCCGACGACGATTTCGTGCGCGAGGTGATGCAGGGGACGAGCACCTTTGGCCGCTTGCATGTCAGCCCGATGCTGGTGCTGAAAGAGGGCGAGGGAGAACCCAAGCCGGTCAAGACGGTGCCGAGCCATTTTGCGCCCGCTTTCGAGGCCACGGCCAAAGACGTGAATCGTATCTTTGGCGAGGCGCAACCCGGCTACTTTGAAGTCGGTGAGCCGCTGGACATGGAGGGCATCAAGATTTACCTGAACCTCAAGCGGTTCGCGGAACGCTCGTCAGGCGTGTTCGGCAAGTCCGGCACGGGCAAGACCTACCTCACGCGCATGTTGCTGGCGGGCATGATCCAGGAAAACGTGGCGGTGAATCTGGTTTTTGACATGCACAACGAGTACGGCTGGGAAGGCTCCGGCGAACACAGCAAGGTCAAAGGACTCAAGCAACTGTATGGCAGCCGCACCGCGATTTTTACGCTCGACGAGGAATCGTCGCGACGGCGCGGCAGCAGGGTGGATTACGTCGTCCGCATCGGCTATGACACGCTCGAACCCGAAGACGTAGATTCGATCAGCGGCATCCTGAACCTCTCGGATGTGCAGCGCGGCGCACTGTACACGCTGCGCAAGAAACTGGGCCGCGATTGGATCGCCAAGCTGCTCTCGGACAGAGTGCCGGAAGAGCTGGCCGAGTCGCTCGATCAAAAGACGTTGCTAGCCGGAACATTGGGCGCGATCCAGCGCAAGTTGGACATGTTTGCGCGCTTTGGATTCATGGCCGAGACCTCGCGCGAAAGCGCCGTGGATCGCGTGCTCGAATATCTCCAAAAAGGCGTCAACGTCGTGATTGAGTTCGGGCGCTACGGCAACAGCCTGGAAGCCTACATCCTCGTCGCCAACTTTCTCACGCGGCGCATCCACAAGGCTTACGTGGAGCGCAAGGAGGCGGCGCAGGGCGGAGCCGACGAGCCGCGCCAGCTCGTCATCACCATCGAAGAGGCGCACAAGTTCCTTGACCCGCTCATCGCCAAGCAAACGATCTTTGGCACCATCTCGCGCGAGCTGCGCAAGTACAACGTCACGCTGCTGATCGTGGATCAGCGCCCCAGCGGGATTGACCCGGAGGTGATGAGCCAGATCGGCACGCGCGTGACGTGCCTGCTCGACGACGAGCAGGACATCCGCGCGGTGTTTTCCGGCATCAGCGGCGCGGGCGAGTTGCGGCAGGTGTTGGCGCGGCTCGACACGCGCCAGCAGGCCCTCATCTTGGGTCACGCCGTGCCGATGCCCGTCGTCGTCCGCACGCGCAACTATGACGCAGGGTTCTACGCCTCAGCGGGCTTTGTCGAAGGCGACGAGTTGCAGGCGCGGCGCGCGCGTGGCAGCCGCTCGATTTATGGCGATGAGGAGGATGGTGTAACGTAAAGCACAACAACGAATTGAGGAAACAGTGAAGCTGGCATTGGAGTGCGGAGTGGGCGACAGGGGGATGTCGCCCTACTTTTCAGACAGGCTCTGAGCAAAGCTGGTCATCGTTTGCCCTCACAATGTAGTATAATACCCCAAGCCAAACCGCAATACTCAACCTTAGGAGTGTCCCATGCCATTGCCATTTCCTTTCGAGCCTCGCTGCCTGCCGACCACGCTTGGCAGCCTGCCGCACACCGACGCGGCGCAGGCCACTGCGCTGTTGCTCGCCCACACGCCCGAAATCCCCACCTGGGTGCAACTGCCCAAGCGCACCTGGCACGAAAATATGATGGTGCAATACCTGGAAGGCTTGCCCGGCATCGTGGAAGAAAACGAGCGCGCGTATTTCGACACGTCACGTCCCGGCTATGATGACGCGCTGACGGACTTTTTCACGCGCTACCTGGCCGTCGAATCGGGCGACGACGCGGCGCTAGAGACGTTTGCCATCACGCCGGAGCGCAGTCGAGGCTGGCCCGCACTATTGACGGCACTGCCCAAGCGTTTCCATCCCCCCGTGGTGGCGAAAGGCCAAGTCACCGGCCCCTTCACCTGGGGCACCAACCTCACCGACCAGAATCGCCGCTGCGCGTACTATGACGAGCAGTTGCACGAGGTCATCGTCAAAGGCGTCGCGCTCAAGGCGCTGTGGCAGATCAAACATCTCGGCAAGTTCGGCGCGCCGGTCATGATCTGGATGGATGAACCGGCGCTGTTGGGCTTTGGCTCGTCCACCTTTATCAGCATCAGCCGCGAAGATGTGCTGCGCGACCTCAACGAAGTCGCCGGCGCGATTCACAACGCGGGTGCGCTGACGGGCATCCACTGCGAGGCCAACACCGATTGGTCGCTGCTGATGGAAGCCGACCTGGATATCCTCGACTTTGACGCTTACGATCACCTGGAAGCTATCACGCTCTACCCCGACGAGCTGCGCGCATTCTTTGATCGAGGCGGTAGCCTGGGCTGGGGTATCGTCCCTACACTCAACCCCCAAGCCGCCGCGACCGAGACGCTGGAATCGCTCTTGGCGCGGTTCGATGCGGGCGTGGCGCGCTTGGTAGCACGCGGATTCGAGCGTGACTTGCTCTTGCGCCGCGCGCTCATCACGCCCAGTTGCGGCGCGGGCGGCGTGCTCACCCCCCCGCTGGCAGAGCGCGTGTTGGGGCTGCTGCGCGACCTTTCGGCCACGTTGAGAAAGCGGGAAGGCTTTACCAGCGGATGAGGTAGCTGCTCACCCTTGCGAAGGGTTTCGCCGGAAAATTACCCCTGTGGCAACCTCTATAGGAGAGCCAAGAATGTCGGACATGCGTGGCCGCAGTTCGCTTGAACTGCAAGAAGCCAAATCGAAATTGATGGAGAGATACCGGGATTGCCAGTCCCAGAATTTGAAATTGGACATGACGCGCGGGAAACCCTGCCCGGAACAATTGAACCTCTCACTGGGTATGCTAGACGGCAAGAATTATTTAGCCGAGGATGGAACCGATTGCCGCAATTATGGTGGAGTAGACGGCATCCCCGAAGCGAAAAAACTCTTTGCCCAATATCTCGAGGTTGAGCCGGATGAAATCATCGTTGGAGGAAATACCAGCCTCGCCCTGATGCACGATACGATTATGCGGGCCATGTTCCGTGGCGTTGGAAACGGCAACGCGCCCTGGGTCAAATTGCCAAGCGTCAAATTCTTGTGCCCTTGTCCCGGATACGACCGCCATTTCTCTATTCTCGAGTATTTCAACATCGAAATGATCCTCGTCGAGATGACCAAGAGCGGCCCCGACATGGACAAAGTAAAAGAACTGGTGAGGAACGACGAGAGCGTCAAGGGCATCGTGTGTGTGCCTCGCTACAGCAACCCTACCGGGATCACCTATTCCGACGAGGTAGTGGATCGCCTGGCGAGCATGGAGACCAAGGCCGCAGATTTCCGCATCATTTGGGACAATGCTTACAACGTGCATCACCTCACTGACCAGCCGGACAGGCTAAAGAACATTCTCACCGCCTGCAAACAAGCCGGGAATCCCGAACGAGTCCTGATCTTTGGGTCAACGTCCAAGATCACTTTTGCCGGGGCCGGGATAGCGCTCATGGCCGGCAGCAAAAAGAACATGGAACAGGCCAAGCAGCAGATCAATTTGCAGACCATCGGGCCGGACAAAATGAATCAGCTTCATCACGTCCGCTTTCTGAAACAAGTGGGCGGGATTGACAGCCTGATGAAGCAGCACGCCGCGATCCTGAAACCCAAGTTCGACATGGTGCAAGACATTCTGGAAAAGGAGCTGGGAGGCAAGCACATCGCGGAATGGAGCCAACCTAAAGGCGGTTACTTTATCAGCATCAATACGCTGGAAGGCTGCGCGAAAGCGGCCGTGGATATGGCGGCCAAAGCAGGCGTGAAACTGACTCCCGCCGGGGCGACCTTCCCCTATGGCAAGGATCCGCTGGATCGGAATATCCGGATTGCGCCCTCTTTCCCATCCGGGGACGAGATCCGTCAGGCCATGGAATTGCTGGCGATTTGCATCCAGGTGGTGAGCATCGAAAAGATCATGCAAAACGCGGGCCATTGAGTATCGGGTCGGCTGGGCAAGCACACTCATGCGCGACCCCCATCTGGTATTGACGATGTGGCGACAGGCGGTTATACTATTGGCGGAAAGGATGGTATAACGAAATGGAAAATGTCAAAACCGCTGTCTCGATTCAAAAGTCGTTATTTGAACAGGCCGAAGACCTGGCCCGCAAAATGAAAGTCTCCCGCAGCCGTCTGTTTGTGCTGGCGCTGGAAGATTATATCCGCCGCCAACAAAACCAGGAATTGCTGGCGCAAATCAACGCGGCTTACGCCGACGAACCCGACCCGGCGGAGCAGGCGCTTCGCCGCAAGTCAAGGCGCTCGCACCACCGGATCGTGGAGGGCGAATGGTAATCAATCAAGGCGACATCTTTTGGATTGACCTTGAAGAGCCGAAAGGCTCTGAACCCGGCTACCGACACCCCCACGTTGTCGTACAGAATAACCTGTTCAATCGCAGCAAGATTGGAACAGTCGTCGTTTGCGCGCTCACGTCCAACCTCAAGCGCGCGAATGCGCCCGGCAACGTTCTACTCGAAAAGAAAGAAGCCAACCTGCCCAAGCAGAGCGTGATCAACGTGTCCCACGTCTTTACCGTAGACAAAACACAACTAGGCGAGTGCATTGGAAGCCTGTCTCCCAAGCGCGTGCGCCAGATTCTCGATGGCATCAAACTGGTCATTGAGCCGCGCGAGCCAGAATAGACCATGACCACTGCCCAACCCGTCCCATTCATCACCGATCCGACCGGTCGAGAGCATCTTCTCACTGGCGAGACCATCACGATTGGCCGCGCAGTCGAAAACGACATTGTCATCACCAGCAAGCGCGTCTCGCGCAAACACGCCCGCGTGCGGCGCGAAGGCGGCGAGGTGGTCCTGGAAGACCTGGGCAGCACGAACGGCACTTTCCTCAACGACGAGCGCATCCTGGCCCCCACGTCGCTGCACGACGAGGATCGCATTGCCGTCGGCGATGTGACCTTTGTCTTTCACGACCCCGACGTGACCTACGCCGACACGCTTTTCCCCGAACTGGGAGTGGACGCAGCAGCAGGCGTCGTGCGGGTGAACCGGCGCTCGGTTGCGCTATCCCCCAAAGAGTTTGAACTGCTCGTCTACCTCTACAACCATCGCGGCCAGGTCTGCTCAAAGGACGACATCGGCAACGCCGTCTGGAGCGAGTACCAGCAGGGCGTCTACGACTATCAGATCGAAAACCTGATGCGCCGGCTGCGTTCCAAGCTGGAACCCGACCCTGCCAACCCGCAATTGCTGCTCACCCTGCGCGGGTTGGGCTACAAGCTCGTCACCCGCGAATAAGAACCCGTCCGTGGCTGGCACATCCCAATGCGTCAGCGGCTGGCATAGCGCGAAGCGGCCCGCCTACGGATTATGTGTATGTTAGCCTCCCGTCCCAAATTGATAAAAACCAGATAGCCGGCTGTTAGCTAATGGATAGGCAAACCAGCCGGGAATATGGTATCGTATCTCCAGCTTGAAAATGGGAGGCTGAAGATGAAACAGCAAGGAATAATTGTTCTGGTGGTGTTGGCCCTGGTTCTCAGTAGCCTGGCTTGCTCGTTCAGCGGATTCACAACGGTTCGCGGATCGGGGCACGTGGTCGAAGAAAACCGCGCGGTCAGCGGATTCACTGGCGTCAACCTGGCGACATTGGGCAACCTGCAGATCCAGTTGGGAGACCAAGAAGGATTGCGCATCGAGGCGGAAGATAACCTGATTCCCTACCTGGAGACCGTCGTATCCGGCGACCAATTGGAGATCGGCAACCGGGACGGCATCGGGTTGCGCCCCACGCGCCCAGTCAACTTTTACCTCACGGTCAAGTCGCTCGATAGCATTACGCTTTCAGGCAGCGGCAACATCGTCGCGCCCGACCTAAAGGCCGACCGGTTCCGCGTGCGCCTCAGCGGATCAGGCAACGTGAAACTAGGAAACCTATACGCGACGGATATCGAGATGCAGCTGACGGGTTCAGGGAACCTGCGCGTGGCGGGAGCCACTGCGCAAGACCAACACATCACCCTGAGCGGTTCCGGCGATGTAACGCTGGACAACTGGAACGCCGACACAGCCGAGGTGAACATCACCGGCTCGGGCGGGTTGGATGCTTCCAGCGGCGCGGTCAAAGAACAGCACATCACGGTGGCCGGTTCTGGCGAATATCGTGCTAAAGACGTAGATAGCGCCACGACCGAGGCGCGCATCACCGGCAGCGGCTCGATGACGGTCCAGGTGCGCGACCGCCTGTCGGCACACATCAGCGGCAGCGGGTCGGTGCATTATGCGGGCAATCCTCAAGTGGAAACGACTGTGACCGGGTCAGGCCGCGTCCGGCCCCTCAGCTAGACACCCAAAATCGGGAATCCGGAGTCAAGGCTTTAGCCGGAGAGTCAAGACCGGCTGAGGCCTCGACTCCAGCGGTGGAGAAGATTTGAATGGCACCCTTTTCGTTAGAGGGACAAACCCTCGGCAAATATCGCGTGTTGGATCCGTTGGGGCGCGGCGGCATGGCCCAGGTCTACCGGGCCTACCACCCCCAGCTCGACCGCTACGTGGCGCTCAAGGTGCTGCGCTCCGATCTGGTGGAAGAAGAAGAGTTCCTGGCTCGCTTCCAGCACGAGGCGCAGGCGGTAGCAGGGCTGCGTCACCCCAACATTATCCAGGTCTTTGACTTTGACGTGCAGGGCGATATCTACTTTATGGTGATGGAACTGCTGGAAGGCGACACGCTCAAGGCGCGGCTGAACGACTATCGCTTGCGCGGCGAGCAGATGCCACGGGGCGAAACCGTTCGCATCTTGCTCGACGTGCTCGATGGACTGGCTTATGCACACAGTGAGGGGATGATTCACCGCGATATCAAACCCGCCAACATCATGTTGACCAAGCGCGGACAAGCCGTCATTGGCGATTTTGGCATCGCACAAATCGTGGGCACCACGCGCCACACCGTTTCCGGCGCGATGATGGGCACCTTGAGCTATATGGCGCCGGAGCAGGGGCTGGAAGGCCGCAGTGACGCTCGCAGCGACCTTTACTCGTTGGGCATTGTGCTCTACGAAATGCTGACCCAACACACGCCCTTCGACGCCGACACGCCGCTGGCCGTCTTGATGAAACATCTCAACGATCCGCTGCCGCTGCCGCGCAAGTTTGACGCGACCATTCCCGAACCGTTCGAGCGGATCGTGCTCAAGGCGCTGTCCAAACGCCCGGAGGAGCGTTACCAGAGCGCGCAAGAGATGGCCCAGGCATTACGCCAGGCTGCCGAAGAAGCCGCCGTCGAATTGCCGGAGCGCATCTCGCTGCCGCTTTCGTTCACAACGCCCGCTGCGCCTTCGGAATCGGTGGTGGTCCTTTCCGGCACTGCCAAAGAAAAGATCACCGACGCACAGTTTGCCAAGGATGACACCAACGGGACGTTAGGCGAGCAGTTGGCGGCGGAACGCGCGGCTCATGCCACAGCGCAACCTCAACCTGTCGCCGAACCGGCACAAGTATCTCGCCCGGTCCCTCGTCCGCGCTGGCTTGCCGTCCTGGGCGCGCTGGCATTGCTGGTTGGCTGCAATTCGATGGCCATCATGGTGTCCGGTATGCTGGGGCGGAACTTTTTCGGACACGGCTGGCCTGTGGAGCTATTTCTGGCCGGGCTGGTGTTGTGCGCTATCATGGCCTTTACAGACTCGATCTGGTTATTGATCCCAGTCGGCCTCGTGCTGGGCAACGGAGTTCTCCTTTCGTATTACGCGCTCACCGGGTTCTGGCGCCACTGGACTTTTCTGTGGCCCCTGGAGCCGTTGCTCGTCCTCGGCACGATTGTAGTGACTCTCTGGCTGGCGGGGTCGGGCGGCCGCACTCGCGGCGTGGCTCGCTGGCTGAGCTGGGGATTGGGGTTGGCGGCTGCTGTGTTGGGCAGCCTGGTCAGCCTGATCGCGATGGTAATGTAAATCCTTCTCCACGAATTACGCGAATCAACGCAAATGGAAAAGGATGAGTGGAAATTCACGTAACACTTGCCCTGGCGGGCAGTGCCAGGGTTGGCGGACAAATAAAAGGAGTGAGAAATGAACAAGCCATTTTCGATTCTTGTGGGAACGCTGCTGGTCTTGATGGGCGGGCTGGCGTTGATGTTCACCCTGGGAATGCCCATGCTAGGATGGGGCGACTGGTTTTTTGGCCCGTGGCGACTCTGGCCGCTGGTCGTCGTGAGCGTGGGGCTGCTGTTTATGCTCGCACCCTTGCTCTCGCGTGGACATCGCGGCCTGGGCGGTCTCTTTATCCCCGGCATGCCCATTTTGACCACTGGCGGGATTTTGCTCTTGGCGAGCGTCTCAAACTACTGGCACATCTGGTCGTGGCTGTGGCCGCTGGAAGTGCTGGCGGTGGCGGCAGGCTTTTTGTTCGCCGCGATTTACATGCGGCTGATCTGGCTGCTCATCCCGGCCATCATCATCGGGCTGAACGGGTTGGTGCTGCAATTCTGCGCCATCACCGGCTTGTGGCACTTGTGGTCGGTGCTGTGGACCATCGAGCCGCTGGCGGTGGGACTATCGCTCCTCATCGTCGGCCTGGGGAAGCGAGTCGCGCCGCTCTTTTGGGTGGGAGCCGCGCTGTGCAGCCTGGCCGGGATCGGATTGGTTGGGATGACGGCTATCACGTTGTCCGGCGGGTGGATATTCAGTGTGATAGGGCCGGCCGTTCTTATCCTCACCGGTCTTGTGCTGTTGCTCTGGGGGATGCTGCCTCGCTCGTCGTCTCCCAAGCCGACCGCGGCGTAAGAGTAACCTCTCACCCTTGCGAAGGCGCGCGACCCGCTCACCTGGGCCTTCGCGAGGGTGATTCGACTTAACCAGAGGCCAGGCACGGCTTTGCCTCCACTTTGAAACAAGGAGAGACACATGACGACGAGGAAAATACGTTACACCGTGATCGGCGCCGGGCATGGCGGCAAAGCGATGGCGGCTCACCTGGCCCTGATGGGCTTTCCCGTCACGCTGTACAACCGCACGGCAGACAATATCGCCGTCATCAAGGCGCGAGGCGGGATCGAATTGGAAAGCTACGAAGGCGGGCCGCGCGGATTCGGCCAACTGGCTCTGGTCACCTCGGATATGCGCGAAGCGCTGGACGGGGCTGACGTGGCTATGGTCGTTGTGCCGTCAACCGCCCACGCCGACATCGCCCAAGCGGCGGCCCCTTGTTTGCGCGACGGACAGATCGTCGTGCTGAATCCGGGGCGAACCGGCGGCTCCTTCGAGTTCGCCCACGCGCTCAAAAAATCTGGGTGCACCGCCGACGTCGTCGTGTCTGAGGCAGAGACGCTGATCTATGCCAGTCGCACTGAAGGCCCGGCCCAGTCGCGCATCTTTCGCATCAAGGAATCGGTGCCGGTGGCGGCGCTGCCGGCCACACGCACCCCGCAGGTGCTGGAGGCTCTAGCCCCCGCCTATCCTCAGTTCATTGACGGCACCAGCGTGTTGCACACCGGCCTGAACAACATGGGCGCGATTTTCCATCCTGCCCTGACGCTGCTCAACGCAGGCCGCATCGAGTCCACGCAAGGCGAATTCCAGTTCTACATTGACGGTGTGACGCCGACCGTGGCCCGCGTCCTGGAGGTGCTGGATCGGGAACGGGTGACCGTCGCTTCGGCCATCGGCATCCGCGCCCGGACGGGATTAGAGTGGCTCAAGATGGCTTACGACGCTACCGGCGCGGACTTGCACGAGGCGATTCACAACCAGCCCGGTTACTATGGCATCCAGGCCCCGCCCACGCTGAATCATCGTTACATCACCGAGGATGTGCCGATGAGCCTGGTGCCGATTGCGGCGCTGGGACAACGGTATGGCGTATCGGTGCGTGGGATGGACAGCATCATCCGCTTGGCGTGCATCATCCATCGGACGGACTATTGGCGGCGAGGGCGCACGCTGGACCGGTTAGGCATTGACGAGTTGAGCGTGAGTGAGCTGACGCAGTACGCCATGGAAGGCAAGTGGTAAGCAGGCTTTTCCGACCGCGAAGCACGAACCACCGGACGCGGCGCAGGGTCAATCCCTTGCGCCGCGTTTTTGTTCGGTCATTGGACACTGCATGCTTGACGGTATTATCGTCACGTGATATTATACGACCATGATAGAGTCTTTCGCCGACGCCGAAACAGAGAAAATCTTTCAAGGCATCGCGTCTAGAAAACTGCCGATGGACATTCAGAAAACCACACGGCGCAAGCTCCTCTACCTGGAAGACGCACAAGACTTGCAAGACCTGAGTGCGCCGCCCGGTAACCGACTTGAGGCACTGTACGGAGATCGTGCAGGACAGCACAGTATCCGCATCAACGACCCGTGGAGAATTTGCTTCAAGTAGGTAAATGGCAAAGTGAGAGACGTAGAGATGGTTGACTATCATAAATGAGGGAGGTAAGCTATGAAGACACTGCCGCCTGTTCATCCTGGCGAGGTCTTGCTGGAAGACTTTATAAAACCGCTTGGCTTGAGCCAGTATCGTATAGCGAAGGACATTGGCGTTTCCCCGTTGCGGATCAGCCAGATCGTGCGGGGGCAGCGTGCGATTACGGCAGACACCGCCATGCGGCTGGCCCGCTACTTGGGCACGAGCGCCGAGGTCTGGCTGCGCCTGCAAGCACGTTACGACCTTGAAGTGGCACAAGCCAAGCTGGCCGACCGCATCAACCGTGAGGTCAAGGTACTACAAAAGTCTGACCTGCAGCTTCGGCCAACGTCATAGCAACGGAGGCTGGCGTAATGCGCTATCTCACGCTCAACGTTGTCCTCGAGTTGTATCGCCAGGTGATGGAGCAATCTGGCGGCTTGACCGACATTCGCGATGTGTTCACGGATTGGCAGCGCGATCATATCGTCAAGAGGAACATACAAGGCCGGTGACGCGTTCCGGCCTTTTGCGTTTTGCGGCGCGTAGGCACGCTCACCCCGGCGCTGGCCAACCTGGCGACTACGCTGCGGAAGTGGTAAGGGTTTGCCAGGAAATAAACCATAGGCCAATGCGCAAGCGACACTAACCGTGGGCAAGCTAGGAAGCTGAGGATTCATGCAACGCATCGCTACACAGATGAGTTTCTTCTTCAAAGACGAAGAAGCAGACAAAAACGATACGACATCCACATTCGTAGATAATCTGTCCCTCCCGATCCATAGGTGGTTTCGTTACTCCGCCGGATTCTCAGCTCTGTGGGTCAGGGAACTCATCGAACAAGAAAAGATCAAAGGAAGGCACAGGGTTCTGGACCCCTTCGCCGGATCTGGCACCGTCCTTTTGGAAGGTGAGCTCTGCGATGTGAATGTAATTGGCGTTGAGGCACATCCTCTTGTTGCTCGCATTGCTCAGGCAAAACTCTACTGGAGAGAGAATCCAAAAGCATTCCGAGATTACGCCCTTTCGATCTTGGAACAAGCTAAGAAGCACAGAACAGAGGCAAGTGAGTATCCAAAGCTCATCAAGAAATGCTTTCCACCTGAAGCTCTATCCACCCTGGATTCTTTACGAAAGGCGTGGGAAACCACAGCAGACAGATCGCCCTTTTCTGAACTTGCCTGGCTAGCATTGACCTCGATTCTCAGGAATTGCTCGCCTGTAGGAACTGCGCAATGGCAGTATGTGCTGCCGAACAAAACTAAGGCCAAGGTCATTGAGCCCTACAAAGCATTTGAAGCCAAAGTCTACCTGATGAGTCACGACATGACCACACGTCAAATGCAGTCTCACGGGTCGAAAGCAATATTGCATCAGCAAGATGCAAGAGAATGCGATTCTGTTCCTGATGGCTGGGCCGATCTTGTCATTACTTCGCCGCCTTACAGCAATAACTATGACTATGCAGATGCAACACGGCTTGAGATGAGTTTCTTTGGCGAGATTCACGGCTGGGGAGACCTTCAAGATGCCGTTCGGAAATATCTCGTCCGGTCATGCACTCAACACGTCGCTACTCTTGTCGCGGAGACCTACAGCATCACCGCCGATCCTCTTCTTGATTCGATTCGGAAGGAACTTGTGGAAACCTGCAAACTGCTGGAGGCCGAAAGAGAGAAACATGGGGGGAAGAAACCATATCATACGATGATTGCCGCCTACTTTCACGATATGGCAAAGGTCTGGACAGCTTTGCGGCGTGTTACGGGCCAAGGCGCATTGGTATGCTTTGTGGTCGGAGACTCGGCGCCATATGGCATGTACGTTCCTGTAGATAGGTGGCTTGGAGAGCTAGCAGTTGCTGCTGGTTTCAAGTCCTATACCTTTGAGAAAACGAGAGACAGAAACATAAAATGGAAAAACCGCAAGCACCGTGTTCCGCTTCATGAAGGTCGTCTCTGGGTGGAGGGATAAGACATGGCAGAATCTCCGGCGCACAAGTTTGGTCAGATCATTGGTGATGTCTTGGAAGCAAGTATCGAGCCTCTACTACGGAAGTTTGCATCTGAATATGGTCTCTACCTTGATAGGAAAGGCCCTCGGCCAGCGAGGAAAGGCACCAAGGTAAGCTGGACTGACTTGTATGGTAATGTCCACGATCTGGACTTTGTGCTGGAGAAAGATGGCAACGATGATCACACAGGTATCCCTGTAGCATTTATAGAGACGGCATGGCGCAGGTATACCAAACACTCTCGGAACAAAGCTCAAGAGATTCAGGGAGCCATATTACCTCTGAAGACGACCTATCAGAATGCGTCTCCTTTCATTGGAGCGGTCCTGGCAGGAGTCTTCACCGACGGGGCCTTGACTCAACTCAAGTCTCTGGGCTTTACCCTTCTGTATTTTCCCTATGAGACTGTTGTTTCGGCCTTCAGCAGAGTCGGCATAGATGCACGCTTCGAGGAAGATACGCCTGACTCTGAGCTTGCGCGCCAAGTCCGCACCTGGGAAGCACTATCGCCTCAGCAGCGGAGCCGTGTAGCCAAAGCATTGGTCAAAAGCAATTCGGGAGAAGTGCAAGGGTTTATAAATGCTCTCGAGCACGCTGTTACGAGGCAGATCGAACTGGTTCGAGTAATTCCTCTTCATGGAACTATGGTCGAGTGGAGAGGGGTTGAAGAAGCAATCGCATTTATCGAGAGCTATGACGAAGATCACGGTTCAAAACCAATTATGAAGTATGAGATCGAAATTCGCTATAGCAACGGCGACCGGATCAATGGGCAATTTGCGAACAAAGAAGACGCTCTCCAATTCCTCCGTACCTATCAACCGCTAGCGTTGCGACCAGTCACAACTTAGGTGTTTTGTGTGCACAGTTCTATCATCGCATCAATGGATAAGGCACCCATGACCAACCCCATCCACCTGCTCCACCTGGCCGATCTTCACATCGGCATGGAAAACTATGGTCGGCTCGACCCCGCCACCGGCATCCACGGGCGCGTGCTCGATTTTTTGCGCCGCTTTGACGAGGTGATCGAGTACGGCCTGGCGCACGACGTTGACCTGGTGCTCTTTGCGGGCGACGCCTTCAAGACGCGCGACCCCAGCCCCACGTATCAACGCGAGTTCGCCCGCCGCATCAAGCGCCTCTCGGATGCGGGCGTGCCCACGGTGCTGCTCGTGGGCAACCACGACCTGCCCGCGATGGAAAGAAAAGCCACCAGCCTGGACATCTTTCGCACGCTGGCCGTGCCCAACGTCACCGTCGGCTGGCGCGACGAAATGCACCGTATCGAGACCAAGCGCGGCCCGGTGCAGGTGGCTTGCGTGCCCTACCCCATGCGCCAACGCTTGTTGGCAAAAGAAGAGTATCGCGGCAAGAACCTGGAAGAACTCGACCGCGCACTAACCGACATTGTGGGCGACCTTGTGCGCGGACTGGCCGCGCAGCTCGACCCGGCGATCCCTTCCGTGTTGGCCGGACATTTCACCGTCGGCGGCGCGGTGTTCGGCTCCGAGCGCAGCGTGATGATCGGCAGCGACGTCGTCGTGCTCAAAAGCGTGCTGGCCGACCCGGCCTGGGATTACGTGGCGCTCGGCCACATCCACAAGCATCAAGAGTTGAACGGTGGCACTTACCCGGCCATTGTCTACCCCGGCAGCCTGGAGCGGATTGACTTTGGCGAGGAGCGCGACCCGAAAGGTTTTTGCTGGGTGGAGCTATCGCGCGGGCAGACGACCTGGCGATTTGTCGAGGTCAAAGCGCGGCCGTTCGTCACCCTCTGGGCCGACGCGCGCGACTCGGATGACCCGACGCAAGTCGTGCTCGACGAGATCGAGCGCCGCGATGTGACGGACGCCGTCGTGCGGGTGAACGTCAAGCTCAAGGCGCACCAGGAAGCGGGGCTGCGCGAAAAAGACATCATCGCCGCGCTCAAGGATGCGGGCTATGTGGCCGCGATCAGCAAAGAGGTGGAACGAGAAGCTCGCGCGCGACTGGGTGGCGCCACACCCGAAGGGCTTGCGCCGATCGAGTTGTTGGAGCGATACTTTGAGTCAAAAGGGACGGAGCCGAAGCAGGCCGAGCAGTTGATCGAGTGCGCGAAGAAAATCATAGCCCACGAAGCGGAGAGCGCATAAGAACCCATGAGGCAAAGTGGTATAATAGCCCGGCCTGGGCGCCGGCGTGAAAAATGCCATCGCTCTGGCTAAACTTATGCACAGAGAGAATAACCTGTGAAACCATTCCAAATCGTTTTTGTGTATGCTCGCAAGTACACCACTGCCCTGATCGTCACCGTTATCAGTATGCTCTTGCTGGTCGGCGTGCAGTTGCTCATCCCGTGGATCATTAAAATTCTGATCGCCGACATTATCGAGCAGGCCGCCGCTCAAGCGTCTCTCAACCTCATCACGCAACTCACCCTCGTGGTGTTGATCGTCTATGTGGCGCGCGCCGGCCTCCAATTTCTGCGGAGCTATATGGCCCACGTGGCCGGCTGGGGCGTGGTGGCAGATGTGCGCAAGCATATCTACGAGCATTTGCAGCGCCTGTCGCTTCACTTTTATGAGGACACGCAGACCGGCCAACTAATGTCGCGCGTCGTCAACGACTCGGATCTGTTCGAGCAGTTGATCGCGCATGCCGTGCCGGACGTGGTGGTGAACATTCTCACCTTGGTCGGCGTGAGCGCGGTCCTGTTCAGCCTGAACTGGCAATTGACGCTTTTGAGCCTGGTGCCTATCCCGCTCGTAGTGTTGTCGTTGCAGGTCTATGCACGGTACGTGCGGCCCGCCTTTCGCGAGCGCCAAAAAGTGTTGGGCGAACTCAATGCCACGCTCAACGACAACCTCTCGGGCATTCGAGAGATCAAGGCTTTCACCCGCGAGGGGGAAGAGTTGCGCCACGTCGGCGTCAAGATTGACCACTACCGGCGCTCGTTGCTCAGGGCGCTGCGCTTGATGGCGACCTTCCAGCCGTTTGTCGAGTTCACCTCGTCGCTGGGCAGCATCGTCGTCATTTACTTTGGTGGGCAGCTCGCGTTCAAGCAAACGCTGTCCGTGGCCGACCTGGTCGCATTTTTTCTCTACCTGGAAATGTTCTATCAGCCTGTCCGTAATCTGAGCGGCGCGTGGGAGAATATTCAGAGCGCGCTGGCGGGTGCCGATCGAGTGGCCGATTTGCTGGAGGAAGAGCCGGAAATTCTCGACGCGCCCGACGCTCTCGCGCTGACAGGCCGGGCGGAGGGAACGCTCTCCTTCCGCGATGTGAGCTTTCACTACAATGAAGGCGACCTAGTCCTCGACGGAATCACGCTCGACATTCCGGCGCAGCACGTGGTCGCGTTGGTCGGCCCGACCGGCGTGGGCAAGTCAACGCTGGTCAGCCTGATCCCCCGCTTTTACGATGTATGCAGCGGCGCGATCACGCTCGACGGCCACGACATCCGCAGCCTGACCCTGGAAAGCTTGCGCCGGCAAATCAGCATTGTATTGCAAGATGTCTTTTTGTTCCATGGCACCGTGCGCGAAAACATCCTCTTTGGGCAGCCGGACGCTTCGGAGGAAGAAATCGTTGCGGCAGCCAAGATCGCGAATGCCCATGCCTTTATCAGCGCCTTGCCGGATGGCTATGATACGCTGATCGGCGAGCGAGGTGTTAAACTTTCAGGCGGGCAAAAGCAACGCTTGTCCATCGCGCGGGCCGTGCTCAAGGATGCGCCGATCCTCATCCTCGACGAGGCCACCTCGTCGGTGGACACCGAGACGGAATTCCTGATCCAGCAGGCTTTGGAGCGGTTGATGCGCGGAAGGACGACCATCATCATCGCCCATCGCCTCTCGACCATCCGCAACGCGAACACCATCGTGGTGTTGGAGGGGAAGCGTATCAAAGAAATGGGCACGCACGATCAACTCTTGTCGCAGGATGGGTTGTATAAACGCCTGTATACCGTGCAGCAACGACTTGAGCCACTCCAAGAGATGCCACTGGTTTTGGATACGATGGAATACGCCGGGAGCCCGTTGTCCTAACTTTATGATTCCACTCAACTTGACCCTCCACAACTTTATGCCCTACCGCGACCCCGCGCCGCTGGACTTTTCCGGCATCCACGTGGCTTGCCTTGCCGGCGATAACGGGGCGGGCAAATCCGCGCTGCTCGACGCGATCACCTGGGCGCTGTGGGGCCGTGCCCGCGCCCGGCGCGACGACGAACTCATCCATCAAGGCCAGACCGAGATGTCGGTTGAATTTACCTTTGCGCTTTCCGGCAACACCTATCGCGTCGTCCGCGCGCGCAAAGGTGGGGCGCGCGGCTCAAGCGCACTCGACCTCCAAGTGCAGACACCTGGTGGATCATTCCGCACCGTGGCCGAGCCGACCATGCGCGAAACACAGAACAAGATCAATCACTTGTTGCGGCTGGACTATGACACCTTTATCAACTCGTCTTTTCTGCTGCAGAACCGCGCCGACGAGTTCACTGTCAAGACGCCGGCTGAACGCAAGCAAGTCCTGGCCGACATCTTGGGCCTGGAGCAATGGGAAGTTTACGAAGAGCGCGCCAAAGAGCACGTCAAAGCCATCGAAGATCAGATCGCACGGACGGATGACGAGCTGCGCCGGATTGACGACGAATTGGCGCAACGTCCGCGCTACGAGGCAGAGCTTTCTTCAGCGCGCGCGGCTGTGATTGCGTTGGGCGACCGGTTGCGTCAGGCCGAGGAAGCCTGGCAGAAGATCCAGAGCGCGCAGCACGACGCAGGACACCTGGATACGCAAATCGCAGAGCTTGGCGCGCGGGTCGCGCAGGCCGAACGCGAACTACGCGTCGTCGAAAGCGACTTGGCCGATGCGAAAATCAAAGCCGACGCCGACACGTTGCGCGCTCAACTGGCCGCTGCACAGGCTGAGCTGGCAAAACTCGATCAACGCGAAGAGGCCCGGGAGGAAGCGCTTGCCCGCAAGCAATTGCTGGCCGAAGAAGCCGCCGGGCTGCGCGGGCGCAACGAACAACTCGGCCCGGAAACCGAGCCGATCAAAGAGCGCGTGGCGACGTTGGAAAAAGCCACCCAACCTCAATGCCCCACGTGCGGCCAACCGCTTTCGGAAAAAGATCGCCAGCGGCTCGTCGTGCAGCTCAACGCCGAAGTCGAAGCGCGGCGCTACCAATACCGCGCCAACGTCGCACGGCTCAGAGCGATTGCCGAAGAATCGGCGCAGGTGGAGCGCGAATTGGTCGCCGCCGAAGCCGACCTGCGCCAACGTGCGGCGCTGCAACGGCGCGAAGCCGAATGGCGGGCTGCTGTCACCGGCGCGGAAGAGGCGCAAGCCGCCGTGCAGCGCCTGATGCAGCGACGCGACCAGTGGCAGGCGACATTGGCTACTGACCGCGCGCGCCAGGCAGAACTGGCGGCGCAGTTGAATGGGCTGCGCGCCGGGCTGGGCGACCTGGCCCGTGTGCAAGCTGAGCTGGATCGCGCCCGCGCCGAAGAACGCGCCGCGCGCGACCGCGTCGTCCGCGCCGAGCAGCAGATCGCGTCCTGCGATGCACTGGCAAAACAGCGTGAGGTCAGGCTGGCCGAGCGCAAAAAGCTGGCCGAAGAGAAAGGTCTCTACGAGGAACTGCGCGTGGCGTTCGGCAAAAAGGGCGTCCCGGCCATGATCATCGAGGCCGCTATCCCGGAGATTGAAGACGAGGCGAACGCGCTGCTTTCGCGCATCACGGCGGGCCGGATGCACGTGCGCTTTGACACGCAGCGCGAGACCGTCAAAGGCGAGACGGTCGAGACGCTCGACATCAAAATCGCGGACGAGCTGGGCACGCGCGAGTATTCAATGTTCAGCGGCGGCGAAGCCTTTCGTGTCAACTTTGCCGTGCGCATCGCGCTCAGCAAGCTGCTGGCTCGACGCGCGGGCGCGCAGTTGCAGACGCTCGTCATGGACGAGGGCTTTGGTCAGTTGGATGCCTCAGGCCGCGAGCGACTGGTGGAAGCCATCAACGCCATCCAGCACGACTTTGCGCGTATCCTCGTCATCACGCACGTTGAGGAACTGCGCGACGCTTTCCCCGCGCGCATCGAGGTCGTCAAGACGCCGCAGGGCAGCCAGATCAATGTGGTATGAATTGTAGCACGGTTAGGCTGACCATTCGGAGTTGCAGCTATTCTCGGCCCAGCAGTTGGTTGATACTCATAATGCTTCCAGTCGGCGTGACCGGCATAACCGTATGGGTATAAGGCGGCATGTATCCCAGCGTCGGGCTGATAACGGCAAGGCTATCGGTACGGAACAGGCTAACATAGATTTTGTCTCCATAGAAAGCGATGCCTTTGGGACAGTAGCCCGTGCACGCTGCCTGGGCAGCGTAAGGGACAGCCTGCTGTTGTGCTTCGAGTTGCAGATCAATCGTGTAGATGACGCTCGGTTCGGCCGGCTCGACATTGCCACCCATCACCAGCGGCAGATACACCTGGTGAGGCAGCGGAGTAACGTCGCGTGGGCCGAAACTGCTTGACCGCACTGTGTTGGACACTGGCACGGTATACGAGTCCCTGATCACGGTGATGCTCGCCCCGCAATAGTTGGATACATAAATGGTATCCCCCCTGATGGCGATCCCTTCGCCTCCATTGACTACCAATTCGTCCGTCAATTGACAGCTCACCCTTCTCACATCGGTCGGCAGCCGATAGTCCGGCCATGCGCTAAAATTGCCCCCATCAGAGTCATACACCCACACCTCGTTGAGCGCCGGGATAATGACGTAGAGCCGGTTCGAATGCAAGCTGTACGCGATTTCGTAGGGCTGCTCGTTTGTGGTGATGATCTTGGTGGCTTGCAGGGTATACCCGTCAATCATGTAGATGCCGGCGTTCGGATCGCCATGGAAGAATCCGCGATTGGCGGCAAAGATGTGGTGATGGGCAGCGTCTTGGGCGATGCCAAAGAAACCCGGGATATTGGACAAGATCGTGTGGGTCACGCCGGTCTGTGGGCAGTAGCGCGTGATGCCGCCGCCTGTGCCCCACCCAGGCCAGGCATAGTTGGTCACGTAGGCGCAGCCATCCATCGCTTCGACAAACGTTGGCCGGACGCCAACTGGAATATCCGCATTGACCACGCCGGTCTCATTCAGGACAGACAGACTATCGGATATAAAGTTGGCCACATAGATGTGTTGATCATCTCGTGCAACCCCGAACGGCATACCGCCCACCGTCACATTGCTGATGACCTGCATGGTCCGGGGGTCCAGCAACACGATATTGTTCGAGTCCCGGCCCGTGGCCCAGATACCCATTCCTATCACGCTTTGTCGCACAGGGGTGTCATCCGCTGACCAGTTATTATCCAGGTTACATTCTGCGTCCGTGCCGCCGATGTCAACCCGGTTGATCACTCGATCCACGTCGGGCGGGAAGGGATCGTTCACCCGAACGACAAACGTGAGCTCGCCGCCCCCGTGCGCAGGCAGTGTGCCCAGCGTGATCGTGTAGAAAGCTCCACTGGCGTGCGTCCAGCCTCCGCCCACGTAACTGGTGTACAAAGGCAAGTGCTCGGTCACCACCACCCCGTGGGCCGGGCTTGCGCCGTTGTTGGCGTACAGGATCGTGTACGTGATCAACTCACCGGGTTGGGCAAACAGGCGATCATCCTGCGCCGCCTGAAGCCGGGTCGCACCATAGACCTGGCGCTGCATGTGTTTCCATTCGATCTGTTGACTCAGAGGCAGCGGCCCGATGTTGTCGTTTTTCACGACCGATAGATCGGGGCCGGAATAGACAGGCGTGAACAGCACAAAACGATTGCCACCACTGATCTCGACCGTATTGGTGATGCCTGGTTCGACACCCACAGGAAACGACATGTTCACCTGAACCGGCAACAACAGTGTGCCACTTATCGTGGGAGAGATGACGGGCACGTTCCGGGTACAGACATTCCCATTGCAGTTCCAGTCTCCTCCGCCCGAATAGGTAACGAAGGGGGACAGCGTGTCGGTGATCAGCACGTTGAAGAACGTCGTCCCGGTGGTCGAATTGGTGTACCGGATGGCGTAATCGAACAATTGGCCCGGCACGATGCACTCTGGAGCCGACTTGCTCACCTGCAGCTCCCATGGACGCACAGGCGTATCTTCTATCCAACAATTGTCTTCCGGATGCAAGTCACGCTCTTGCCCAAAGCCACAAATGGTGTTGGTGATGTTTTGGACGGGGATTATATCCTGGACGCGCACGACAAAGTAGTAGACGCGACCATCGCCGGGCGGCAGCGTCCCGACCGATTGGGTGAAAGTGCGAGTGCTGTCAAACTGTGTCCAGCCATAGCCAATGTAATCGGAATAAATCGGCAGCGTCTCGGTCAGGACAAACTGCGTGGCAGTGTAAGTGCTCTTGTTGACCACGGCGATGGTATAAGTGACCACATCGCCTGGGTGGACAAATTCGCGATGTTGAGCCAGGGCCGATGGACTGAGCCGGCGGGACGTTCGCATCAGCCGGTCAATGGCAATTTGCTTATCGGGTGCGAGAGGCGTATTTGGATTGGGCGTCGTTGGGCCGACGTTATCGCTCTTCACCACCACTACGTCACAGGCACAGACGACGCTCATCTGCGCGATGGCCTGGTTTGGCAGAACATCTTGTTCCGGTGTGGTGGTTGTGATGGTGACGATGTTGGTGAGCCATTCACCACAATTGAGAGAACTGCTCGCGCGCAAGGTCAGGCTGAAGGCGAAAGTAGGCGAGGCAGTGTTCAAGGCGCCGACCGTCCAGGTGATGACGCCAGGGCTGGTCGAGACCGGCAGACCACTGGTATCGGTGACGTAGGTCGTCCCGGTCGGCAGGCTATCAGTGATGAGAACATCGTACGCCACGGCAGTGCCACCGTTGCTATAGATAATCGTATAGGTCAGCAGGCTACCAGGCACGACCAGCGGCGAGATAGGCAGCTTGGCAATGCCCACATCGGCACAGGTGACGGTCACTGGGGCCGAAACGGCCAGGTTGGGTAAGACATTGTTTTCCGGTGTGGTAGTCGTAATGCCGACGGTGTTAGCCAGCGGCGTTCCACACAAGCCGGTATTGTTGTTCACGCGCAGAATCAAGTTAAACGTGATGGGCAACGGGGTGGGAGGCAACGGGCCGACCGTCCAGGTGATGACGCCAGGGCTGGTCGAGACCGGCAGGCCACTAGTATCGGTGACGTAGGTCGCTCCGGCGGGCAGGCTATCAGTGATGAGAACATCGTACGCCACGGCAGTGCCACCGTTGCTATAGATAATCGTATAGGTCAGCAGGCTGCCAGGCACGACTTGCGGCGAGACGGGCGTCTTGGCAATGCCCACATCGGCACAGATGACGTTCACGGGCTGTGCGATGGCGTCGTTATCGGTCGTATCAGATTCCACAACCGATGTGGTGATGCTGGCGCGGTTCACCAGCGGTGGCGCGATGCAGGCGGCGCTGCTCGACGAGACCGACAGAGTGAGGACGAAACTACGACTGACTCCAGGAGGTAGTGTGCCGACCGTCCAAGTGATCAGGTTGCCTGAGACGGTGGCAGTCAAGCCGCTAGAATCTCCAACGTAGGTGGTGTTGGCGGGCAGTTGGTCGGTGATAACGACGTTGGTCGCGGCAATGCCACTTGTGTTGCTGTAGCTGATGTTATAGGTGAGAAAGCTCCCCGCCACGACCTGGGTGACAGCAGCCGTCTTGGTGATCGCCAGGTTCGTCGCAGCCAGTTCCATCGTACTGGTGATGGCAAAGTTGCAGAAAGCGGTTGCTGTGATGATGGCCGTCCCTGTTGTCGGCACTGAGGTCAGGGTGGCTGTGGCAATGCCCTGGTCATCCACCTCGACCAGGGGCGGGCTGATGGCTCCCAGGCTGGTGGTCAATGCAATCTGTCGCGCATTAGGCGCGGGCAGGTTCGCCTGCCGCGTTGGCGGACGCGGGACAGTGTTGCCAGACGGATCATGGAACGAAATCCTGACCGTCGCAGTGGAGACGCCATCGGCGGGCAAAATGTTGGTTGAGGTGATAATGGACAGGGTGATCCAAGGATTGATATTGACAGGCCCCGTATATTCCCTGCCCGCCCTGGGGTCGTTCGTACCCCACCAGTTGTACGGAGCATCAATGGTGATGCTGGAGCTGTTCCGCAATTCGTAGGTGGTGGTTGGGACTGAACACAAGGCATTATTTCCCATCCATGAGCTTCTGTTGCCATTAATCGTGCCATATTCGATGGCGTCGTCATAGTTGTCATGAATGACGTTATAGGAAATGTCGTTGACGCCTAAATTGGGAGTGCCTGTGATGAAAACAGCGGCCACATGACCGCTCTCCCTACCATTGCTATAAACATAGTTGTACTGGACACTGGTTCCACTCTGGCCTAGTAAATAGATGGCGCCGCCGGGATTCAGGTAGATCGAGTTACTGAATACCTGATTGTAGGCCCCAGTTTCAAGCCGCAGGCCGCCGCTGATAGCGTGGTGGATCTCGTTTTCGGAGATAGTGTTGCCGTCTCCGCCAGGAGTGCTAGCTTCTTGCACAAAAATTATACCGTAGCGGTCAACGTCGTGGACCGTGTTGCTCAAGATGGTGTTGTAATACGATTTGTTCAGCGCGATGCCATTCGAGTTGCTATAGATCACATTGTTTCTGATTTCAGTCCAATCGGTGATGCCGCCGATAGCGCCGTCTTTGGCAACGTCGTTGCCGTTGTAGCGCAAAGTGCTGGACAGAATCTTGATAAAGCGCGCGCCGCCGATGCTGATACCAGTGCAGGCATATTCGATGATCGAGTTTTCGATTCGATTGGCGTTGTCAGGGCTGTTGGTGCCAATCACGATCCCCTGCCAGGCGCAACGGGTCTGGGAAACTGCCGAGGTAAATGTGATGGGCTGTCCGGCTGTGCCTAACGCTTGCAGCCCGCCGTAGACATCCAGCCGCGCGCCCGAATCGAAATAGACCTGCGTGCCAGGCGAGATCGTGAGAACCACACTGAATGGGATGGCGACCGTGCTGGTCGCCACGTGATAGCAGGCATCTGACCAGGTTCGAGTCGCCGTGATATCTTCGGTGACGAGGGTACAGCCTGCCTGGAAATGCGATTCAGCCTGGACCGCTTGCGTCGCCCTGGACAACAACCATACCATGCTGCACAAAACGGCTAGCCCGAGAAAAATCGAAGCGGCGAGGGTGGGGATGCGCTTGAACATTGTACCTCCAACACACTACCGATGTTCTGCCAACACGCGCATGGGGCCGCGTTAGTCACAACAGATGACTAATTCGATTATAGCACCCATTCCAAGCGCAGTGCGTATCAGCGTAGTTACGGTTCGGTTACGCCGCTGGCGAACCGGGCTCGCCTTGCATCGGCAGGTTATGATGCGGTTACGTGAGGCTGCAAAACCGGGGATTAATCGAACGCCATCTCGACGTGATCGAGCGAGAACGTAATCTCTGGGGGGACAATCATGCCAACGCCGCCGCAGTTGGGGCACATCGGGTTATCGGCGGACGCTTCGTAACGCAGCCCGCAGCAATCCCAGCAGATAAAGCGGCTCGGCGCAAGCGTCGTCACCAAGGCCGCATCTTGCGCCGGGGTTCCCGGCGTGACCGCAGCCAGGGCCTGCCGCACATCTTCCAATGCCTGGGGCGAATCGTCATACATCACCAAATGCAACGCGGTGACACGCGCCGCCCCGCGCGTCCGCGCTTCAGCCAAAGCCTGCCCCACCATCGCCCGTACTCGTTCCACTGACTCCACGCATCTCTCCTATGCTAGTAGCCTGTCGGAGAACCCTCGTAGCGCAAAGCCTTTGCCCCACACTCGCAAGGGGCTGGGCTACACTCCGGTAAACTGCTAAAAGACTAACACAGCCCCTACAATCTGTCAACGGTGTAACCCATTCGTAACCGTAACGTTACCCCCAAGAAGGCTGGATTGTTGTACCATGATTACAGATCGCCGAGACTGTGTACAAAGCCAAGTGCGGCACAGTTCGGCAAGTGAGGTGGTTATGTTATTTATGGTTGCTGCGTTTGTCTTCACCCTGACGATTGCTTTGTTGGTCGGTGTGGAGGCCTAACGACTAATTGATGCGCCCATCTGCTTGCGCCACGCGTTTCGGCTCTGCCCAGTCGGCGCGGAGCAAGCGATGGGAAAGCAGCGCGTCTGCCACAGGGTGTTAACCGGGAGTGTTGAAGGGCCTTAATCCCGGCGCACAGCGGCAGACGCCCAATAGATAGAAACGGAGTCCCCCATGTCCGGTTTAGTCTATCGTTATGCGCATGGCGCAGGCGGCGCGTTCCTCGCGCTGGCGCTTGCACTCGTCTTATCCGCGCCCCTGAGTGCCAATACGACACCCCTCCCGTCCGAACCGGGGCAACCTGCACCTCAATCCGCTTCTATAGTTCCACCACACCTTGGATACGGGGCCAACCTGCGCGATCCCGCCCACATCGAGTCGCTCTTTGCTCCGCTGGGGTTTGAGTGGATCAAGTTGTACGAACAGTACAACGCTCTGCCGACTCAACGCCTCCCCTACCACGTGCTATACCGCATTGACATTCATCGAGGCGACCGTTGGTCAGGGTCGCCGCTTCGCCCTAACCTTGCCAAGATTGCTAGCGACCTCCGGCAGATTGCCCAGAATAGCCTGGGGCTGGTGGAAGCTTACGAGATCGGCAACGAGCCGAATATGAATTGGCAATGGGGAGGCCTGCCACCAGACCCGGCGGACTATGTGGCCGTCTTGCAAACCGCTTATACGACGATCAAAGCCGTGGACCCGAACGCTATCGTCGTCAGCGCCGGGCTGGGGCCGGTAGGACGCATCAAGGATGTCCAGGGCCAGGCATGTGTGGCCAACTCGGGCAACGCTTACCATCTCAACAACTGCCAGGCGATGGACGAGCGCGAATACGCCCGCCAGATGTTCAGCCGGGGAGCGGGCGCTTACATGGATGCCTTTGGCTATCATCCCCAAGGTTTTCCCTACGAGCCGGAGCGAGCGCTCGATCAACTGCCGCCCGACGACAACGGCAACGGCTTTGCCTTCCGTGGCCTGGAAGTGATGCATAGCATCATGCAAGAGTATGGCCTGGGCGATAAACCCGTCTGGGCCACCGAGTTCGGCTGGCTGCGCGATCCCAACGATGACGGCTCTCTGCCCGGCTGGACATGCCACAATAACCGGGACTTTATGAGTCAATATGGCTGGATGATTGTGCCAGAAGCGCAACAGGCCGACTATCTCACACGCGCCTTTGCGTATGCCGACGCCAACTGGCCCTGGATGGGCGTGATGTTTGTCTGGAACCTGGACTGGCACAATCAAGGCTGGCTGTGCGACTCGGCTCGTTACTTTTCGGTGCGCAAAGACAACAACACGGACGTCGGCCTGTCTGCGCTGGCCTACGCCGCGCTGCGCGATATGCCGCGCCGATCAGCGTGGACGCTGCCCTCGATGCAGGTCACGCCGAATCAAGTGCTCCTCGTGGGCGCGCGAGAGGCCCCGCGCACCCTCGCCCAAACCGTGACGATCAAACGAGGCGGCGCTCCCTTCTCGTGGATGACCACTTTTGAATCGCCCATACCGGCCGGCTTGAGTGTCTCACCCGTCAGCGGTACGGCTCCCAGTGTGCTGACCATCTCTGCCGATGCGAGCCTGTTCGCCATCAGTGGGACGTTGTTCACGACAGGCACACTCAGCCTGCCGGCTAGCTACACTTTTACACTCCACATCACGACCGACCCGACCACGACTGTCGGCAGCCCGTTCACGCTGCCCGTCACGCTGCGTGTGATAGACCACTGGCTGCGGGTGTATCTGCCGCTCGTCCAGAAAAACAGCACTGGCGGCCCCACACCCCCGCCGACGCCTACGCCCCGGCCTATCACCACGACGACACATTTTGGCGCAGCCTTTATCACCTCTGCCGAAGCGCCCTCCGACGACGCACGATTCTTCAAGTCAGTGGACACCGGCGCGGGCATGGATCGTTGGCCGCTCTATTGGCAAGCCGTCGAGCAAAATCCCGGCAGCTTTGCGTGGAACAACGAACCGCATGAAGTGGATCGCGCTGTGATCGGAGACGTTTCACATGGCTTGCAGCCACTCGTGATCTTGATGAACACGCCGAGCTTTTATGCTACCGGCGGCAACCAGTTCGCGTCCATGCCGCGCGTCGGCGAGACACTCCAAATGAGGTCCGCCGGCGTGGGAATGTACGGCGTATCGTCCGTCTCTGCCGCAGGCAGCGCGCCGGTCAGGCTCTACGAGCCAGTGTTCACCGATGGGACCGACATCCCCGGCTCCGCCAAGATCATCAACTCTAACAACCCGTGGGCGCGGTTTGTGTATGAAGCCGTCAGTCGCTACAAGCCCGGCGGAGTGCTGGCGCAACAGCAAGGCTGGACGGCCGGCCAGGGCGTGCGGCACTGGGAAATCTGGAACGAAGAAGACTATAGCGGCTTTTGGATTGGCAGCTATTCCGAATACGCGCGCCTCTTGAAGGTCGCTTACCTGGCCGCCCGCCACGCCGACCCACAGGCCAAGATCATCTTTGGCGGGTTGGCGAATATCGATCCCAATTCCACCTGGCTCAAAGACACGCTGTCGGTCATCAACACCTATCCCGACAAAGACGCCAACAACTGGTTCTTTGATAGCGTGGCCGAGCACAACTATGTCCGGGCGTGGGGCACATTCAATTACCTGTACAAGGCCTGGGGAACGCTCAACTCGTACACGATCACGAACAAGTCACTCTGGGTGACGGAAAGCAATGTGTGGTCGTGCGGCGATGGTACCATCACGCCGCCATGCTTCCACGACGACGGCTCGCCGGTTGAACTCCGCGCCAACCTGGAAGAGCAAGCGGCGTTCGTCGTCCAGAGCGCGACGTACGCCACCTGGATCAACGTCTTGATGCCCGTTGAGACGGTCTTTCACTTTCAGATGTATGACGACTGCAACGACCCGATCCCCGGCACAACCTGGGGCGGGGGGCTGGGGCTGATGCGCAATCCAACGACCTCGCCCTGCTTCAACAATTGGCTGCCCAACACGCCGCGCCCGGCGTACGCCGCGTTCCAGTCCGTCACGCGCAACCTGGCCGACGTCATACCCAAATGGCGCAAGCGGCCAACGCCCAATCAAGAGCTGTTCTCGTTCTATCGCCCGTCCACGCAAGAGCGCGTGCTGGTGATGTGGGCGCGCAGTTATGTCGCCGAAACCGCCGTGATCTCTGCGACGAGCACGAGCGCGCAGCTTGCCTGGCACAACGGCTCGCAAACCATCACGCCTTCAGGCGGCGTGTACACGATCACGCTCCCGGCGGCGACGAACAACGCCTTCAACGATCTCAGTGCGCCCATCGGCGGGCGGCCCTATTTCCTCATCGAGTCTGACCCGTCCGGCACTGGCGGGCAATAACCACACACGCAGGACGCAAGATGCAAAACGGGGGACGACCATCATCGTTCCCCGTTTTGCATTGCCTCTCTTTTGCCGAAAAGCCGCGCAGCGAGGGTCGCCCTTGACGGCTCGCCAAGCAGGTTGTATAGTCCGACTAAACAACACAAGACCACCAGACTGTTCGACTAACCATGCTCAACCTCGATCGGCAAAACGCTTACCGCGCTCTATACCAGGCAGCTCACCCCGGCTGGCAGACCAGCGGCCAGGTGTACGAATCGTTCGTCCGCCGACATGTCACCGCTGGGCGGCATCCCTATGCCACCCTAAGTTGTCGCTGGTTGGACGTGGGCTGCGGACGCGGCGGGATCGTGGAACTCTTGGGCGGGGAGGTGACGCTGTGCGTCGGGGCCGATCTTGATCTGGCATCGCTGCGCGAGCATCGTTCGTCGCACACGCGCCGCGTCGCCGCGCCGGTGGATGCGCTGCCGTTCGCGGACGAATCCTTCGACCTGGTGACCTGCTCGTGGGTGATGGAGCATCTGGCCGATCCTCGCCGCGCGTTCGCCCAGATCGCCCGCGTGCTGGTCTCCGGCGGCCATTGGGTATTCCTCACGCCCAATGCGCGCAACCCGTTGACGTTCGCCAACCGAATGATGCGCGGGCCGCTGCAAGCCCGGCTCGTGCGCCGGTTGTATGCCCGCGCCGAAGCCGACACATTCCCCGTGCGCTATCGCGCCAACACGCCTGCTCACATCGAGCAACTGGCGCGCGAGGTTGGTCTGCGCCCCTTCCAGATCCAACTCGTCGGTGACCCGACATATCTGGCGTTCAGCGACACACTGTTCGCGCTATCGTCACTCCTCGAACGCATCACGCCGCAAAACCTGCGCGTTCACATCGTGGGGGACTATACCAAGTGACGCTCACGGCGTTTCGCCCAGCGAGACGGCGTCCAGCAAAACGCGATCTGCGATGTGACTTTCCTGCACCACCACCGGCAGCCGTTCCATCGTATCCGGGTTGTACAGGCCGACCTGGATCCAGTATTTGCCAGGAGCAACATTTGGAGGTGGTAGGACTGACACCTTTTGGATAAATGTATCCCCGACCCGCCAGCCCTCCACAGGCACATCTAGCCCGTCCCACTGGGCGATCACCTTTCCTCCCCGCGCAAGCAGGTGGACAAAAATTGCGCGGTGGCCACTTGGCGGAGCCGTCACACGCCATGCCGTCAGAAGGGAAATCTGACCCGACTTGGCGCTCTGCAACTCGTAGCCTAGAAACTGGACCTGGTCGCCCAGGTTGACCGGAAGAGCAAGCGCAAACAGCGAATCCGGTAAAGGCGTTAGGTCAGGACTGCGCCAGGCTTTGGATGTGCTGCTCAAGCTTTCGAGCCGGGCCATGGCCTCGGCATGAACGGCCTCATCCGGCGCATAGAGTCGGCAGGGCTGGCCTGTGGTGGTGGCGCAAGAGCGAGCGGCGCTCCATCCCCACGTATCCAACTCGCCGCCGCGCGCAACATACCAGGCCGGGCGAGCCGGGATGATCAGACTGTTGCCCGGATCGGCCCAGCGCAGATGCACGTCGTTTGTCCCAAAGGCATTAAAGGTCGCCGGAGCCAACTCGTCAACTTGAAGGCCGGAAAGGACCACCTCTACCGGCGGGCCGCTCGGTTCCACGCGGTAAAGAAAGATGGAATGTCCGGCCCTGGCAAACGGACGCCGGTCGCGAAAATAGCGAAAGGTGTCCCACTTGTCAGGTCCCATCGCGATCCCTCGCAGATTGGTGGCGCTGATAGCATAAACGCCAGGCGCAGGGTCAGGGGGATAAAAAGCGTTCGTCGAGGGGTTGCCTCGCTCCGGAGTCAAGTCTGCTGTCGGGAGCAATTCAACATCGAGGCCATAATAGCTGGGATGAGCGCTGCCAAAATAACTCAGCTTGATCCGCCCCAACTGGTATTGCCTGACAATATCTCGGAGCGCCGGCAGGCTCTGACCCCAATCAATGTTCGAGTCTACCAGGTAACGCCAGCCGTTATCAGGGCCGCCGGCCAATTCGTTGAAATAGGCCAGGTTATCGGGATGGATGTACACGGCGATCGCAGCGCTCCAGGCCAACACGCCGGCCAGCGCCAGTCGCCAGCGATGCCGCGCCAACGCAGCCAGGCGTCCGGCCAACACATAGAGATAGGGCAACGCCGGGATAAAATAGCGGTAGCCGATGTCGAGCGGGCTGACCAGCGTTGATAGCAAATAAGCCAATAAGGGCAGCAACAAGGCCACCAGGCGGGGCCAGTCGCTTTGGCGGCGCAGGCCCATCAACGCTGCGCCGATCAACAATATGGCCGGCAGCGGCGTTTTGAGAACAAAGGCGACTGGAAAGTAGTACCACCAGCCGGTGGCGGAATATTGGCCCCACAGGAAAAAATAACGCGCGTGATTAAAGTACCTGACTTCCCAGAGCAGGTCCTCAAAATAACTGGCGGCCGGCACTGGCAACGATGAACCGGGAAGCGGACGCACGTCAAAGCGATAGAGCGCCCACAGCGTCAGCCCGCCTATCGCAAAGATAGCCAGCAAGCCCAAAGCACGGTCCTTCAGCCAGCGCCCGCGACTGGTCACGCCAGCGCCGCGCAGAAAAGGCCACAGGCTCACTATAGCGACCATGAGGGGAACCAGCAGCAGAGCTGAAAACTTGCTGCCCTGCGCCAGGCCGAAAACGACGCCCGTCAAAATCAGGTCGCGCGCTCGACGGGTCTCCAGGTAGCGCCACAGACCATACGTCGCCGCAAAGTAGAACAAGCCAACCGGAACATCGTGAGTCACCAACTCGCTGTGCGCCACAATCGTCGGGTCAAAGGCAAAGAGCGCCAGGGCAACGAGTCCGGCCCCCATTCCCCACACGCGGCTCGCCCAACGGAAGACCAGCGCCGCGAAAGCCATCCCCATTGCCACCACCGTGAGGCGGCTCAGAAAAAAGACCAGCTCCACATTGACGCCGGGCCGCCAGACAAAACGATCGGAATAGTTGCCCCAATCGTTCGACTGAAAAGCCGCCGGGTCAGCCGGGATGTCAAGGTTCGTCAAAGCCCAAAGCGGCACAGCGGCCAGAGTGTCGGCCAAAACCGGATGGCCGATCTTGAAAACGGGGGTGCCCAACTTCAGGTAGAGGTACCCGCGCATCAAGTGCGCCTGCTCATCCACCGTCGGCGATTGAGCGCCCAGGCCGGTGACGGTCTGGGCAAAAAAAGCCCACAACAGCAGCACGGCCAAAAGGCCGCGCCAGCCGGTCAAGACAGGAGACGAGCGAGATGGAGTCATGGCAGCACTGTGATTTCTTGCAGCATCAACCGATCACCGCGAGGCGTTGCCCCGTCATACACGGTCAGCCGGCGCTGGCTTGGCGCGGTGTACCATCCCAGCGAGAGGCGATATGCGCCAGGCGGCGTGCCGGGCGGAATCGTGAACTTGTAGAGCTGGATGAACATGTCGCCCGGTTGCAGGGTATCGTAAAGCGCCCCCTGGTGGTCGTGCTGCGCCACGATGTGGTAAGGGTCGCTCAACAAGTGCATGAACCCAATCATAAACATCGGCGGCGGCTTGACCACGCGCCAGTACGTCCATACGCGCACCTCTTTGCCAACTCGCCGCTCCGCTCGCTCCACGCGATACCCCAGGAATTCGACGGCGTGCCCAAAATCGGTCGGCAGTGTGGCGCGTCCGCTGGCCCCGGCTTCGGGACTCCATGTGCCTTGCGACGTTTCGGTGACCGAGATCACCTCGGCGGCGAAGCGGCGCGACGCATCCAGCGTGTATACCGTGCCATCGGGCAACTGACCGTCGTGGACTGGTACGCCCGAGGCGATCCAGGCCTGAAGCGCGCTGTCCATCGTCGAAGTGTACTGCAAAGCAGGAAAGATCAGCCGTGCCCGTCCACCTGCCGGGATCACCAGTGCATTCTGGCAGTTGAACCAGCGGATGGGCAGATCAGTTCTCCGCAAGATAAAGGGAAACGTCTGTCGCGGCGAACGGACAAAGTCGTCAAACTCGCTGTAGGGGGATGTGTTGCACGCAACCACCGGCGTCGTGTCGGCCTGCCGGTCGAGGTAACGCGCCACCTCGGTGATGGCACGCTGGTAAAGAATATCCACTTCGCCGCTGATGGGCCACAGGCTAAAGTAACCCTGGAAATTCCACGCCGCAAAGCCCACGAGCCACGCCGCCACGCCAGCAGCGAAAAGCGGCCCAGCCCAGACTAGGCGCGCGCGCCAGGCGAAGCGTCCCAGGCAAACTGCGCCCAGTCCCACCAAGCCATATGTGACAGCTTGTGCCGCCACCGTGCGCAGCCAGTGCGGCGCGGGCTGGCTCAGCATCCCCGGCAGCAGGCTCACAGCCAGCCAGAGTAACGCGAAAGTGTGAGCCGGGCGACGCCATTGCCATATCGCTACCACCAGCCCCCCGATAAACAGAACAGCTCCCATCGGGTCGAACACGGGCCTGCCGGCGACATTGTACTGCGGCTGGGGATCGCCGTGCCAGAAGAACATGCCCAGGGTAGCCAGCCCGGTCTGAATGACTGTGGCCGGGCGGCCTGCCTCCAGTTCTTGAAGCGGGCTGTTGAGCATATTAAAGCGCAAATTCGCGTCAGGGTGTGTTTGGAGATAGAGAAACAGCGGCGCAACGACCAGCGCTGCTGAGATCAGCAGCACAACCATTCCCCACGCCAGTCTTTTCGATTCAAGGCGGGGCGGGCGCGTCAATCCCAGGTAAACGGCGAACGCAATGAACGCGAGCACCATGGGCCGCGCGCTCAGATACCCATAGACCGAAAGGCCCAGCAGCGCACCGGCGAACGAAAAACGTGCGAGAGGGAGGCGAGGAGAGTGCCACACGTCCCAGAACACACAGCCCGCCAGCGCCAACAGAGGAAGAATCGTCCCAGGGCGGAGTCCCACGCGCCCGATCGAGACCGACCAGAACGACACGGCCTGCGCTGCCAGGGCTATCAATGCTGCGGAACGTCCGAACAATCGCTGCGTCAGCGCGTAGCACGCGCTCACGCCCACGATTCCCCAGGCAAAGGCCGCAAAGCGCATACCCAGGAGATTGGTTCCCAAGACACTCATGGTCCCCGCCAGCGTCACCTGGAACAGCCAGGCATGTTCCTGCAGGTCAGGACCGAGAGGGTTAGCTTGAATGGTTAGCCAGGGAATGAATGGCGAAGAGCCAGCAGGGCGCCACCACGCGGGCAGCGCGGGCCAGATGAACTCTTGAACAATTTGCCCGTTGATGACTTCATCGTGGTGTGGACCTGGCGGCACCCTATCAAGTTGCCAGGTGCGGAATCCGGCTGCGACCAGAAGAAGCAGCGCAGCCAACAAGATCGAGTTGCCGCGTCCTAATAGTTTTATCATCCATGAAGGACACGAAGAAACACAAAGGGTCTCTTCGTGTCCTTCATGTCCGGCGCAGCCCCCTGTGGGTTCGTGGATCGTCTTGGGGGAACGAGCCATTACGCCGTCGCCGACTCGACTTGTGGCACGCTGACCAACTCCCCCGCGCTTTCCTTGCGAGCGAAGGTCAACTCGTCGTGGTCGGTGTCCACGATCACACAGTCGCCGGAGTGGAACTCGCCGCGCAAGAGCCTGACCGACAGCGGGCTTTCGATGTGCTTTTGGATCGCGCGGCGCAGCGGTCGCGCGCCAAACTGCGGATCGTAACCTTGCTTCGCCAGCCACTTGCGCGCCGCCTCGGTCAATTCCGCCGTCAAGCCCTGCTCGCCCAAGCGCCCGCCGACTTCTTTCATCTGCAAGTCCACGATGCGCTCCATGTCCTCCAGCGAGAGCGTGTTGAAGATAATGATCTCGTCCACACGATTGAGAAACTCGGGGCGGAACTCGCGCTTGAGTGCATCTTCGATCTTTTTGTGGTCGGCGGCGATCTCGGCCGAGGTCTGCCCTTCGCCGGGGCGCATAAAGCCCAACGCCCCGCCCTTGCGCGCAAACTCGGTGCCCAAGTTGCTCGTCATGATGAGGACGGTGTTGCGAAAGTCCACTGTGCGGCCTTGGCCGTCGGTCAAGCGCCCGTCCTCCAAAATCTGCAAGAGTGAATTCCACACATCCGGGTGCGCCTTTTCGATTTCGTCGAACAACACCACCTGGTAAGGGCGGCGGCGCACGGCCTCGGTCAACTGGCCGCCTTCTTCGTAACCCACATAGCCGGGCGGCGCGCCGAACAAGCGGCTGACGGTGTGGCTTTCATGGTACTCGCTCATGTCAATCCGCACCAGCGCATCCTGATCGTCGAACATGAACCAGGCCAGCGCGCGCGCCAATTCCGTCTTGCCCACGCCCGACGAGCCGAGGAAGATAAAGCTGCCGATGGGTCGGCGCGGGTCCTTGAGGCCGGAGCGTGCGCGACGGATCGCGTCGGCCAACGCCGCGATGGCCTCGTCCTGGCCGATGATGCGCTCGTGCAGGCGATCTTCCATGTGCAGCAGCTTGGCCGCTTCGGTCTCGACCAATTGCGCCACCGGGATGCCCGTCCACGCGGCGACGACGCCGGCAATATCGTTCACGTCCACGATCTCGTCGAGGTTCTTCGACCGCTGCCATTCCCCGCGCTTTTCATCAAACTCTTGTTGCAAGCGCAACCGGTCGGCTTTGACCCGCGCTGCACGCTCGTACTCGCGCGCATTGCCGGCAGCTTCCTCTTCGGCCAACAGGCGGTCGAGTTCCGTCTTCATCTGTTTGAGATCACTGGGGAGCGTATACAACGCCACGCGCAGCTTGGCCGCTGCCTCATCCATCAGATCAATCGCCTTGTCCGGCAGGTGACGGTCGGTCACGTAACGCTCGCTCAAGCGAGCCGCCGCCACCAGCGCCTCATCGCCAAAACGCACCTTGTGGTGCGCCTCATACCGGTCACGCAAGCCGAACAACATTTGAATCGTCTCGTCTACCGACGGCTCGTCCACGAACACCGGCGCAAAGCGGCGCTCCAGCGCGGCGTCTTTTTCAATATACTTGCGGTACTCGTCCATCGTCGTCGCGCCCACACATTGCAGCTCGCCGCGCGCCAGCGCCGGCTTCATCATCGAAGAAGCGTCCAGCGCGCCGGAGGCCGCGCCCGCGCCCACGACGTTGTGCAGCTCGTCAATAAACAAGATGATTTCGCCCTCGCTCCGCTGGATCTCTTCCATCGCAGCCTTGAGCCGCTCTTCGAACTCGCCCCGGAAGCGCGACCCGGCCACCATCCCGCCCAGGTCGAGCGCGACGACGCGCTTGCCCATCAGGATTTCCGGCACGTCGTTCGCGGCGATTTTTTGCGCCAGCCCCTCGACGATGGCAGTCTTGCCCACTCCGGCCTCGCCGATGAGCACCGGGTTGTTCTTGGTGCGGCGGCTGAGCACCTGGATGACGCGCAGGATTTCGTCGTCCCGACCAATGACCGGGTCGAGCTTGCCTTCCTTCGCCAGCTTGGTCAGGTCGCGGCTGTATTTTTCCAGCACGCGGTAACGGCTTTCGGCCTGCGGCGTGGTGACGTGCTGGCCGCCGCGCACCTCCTTGATCGCCTCGTAGATGCGATCCTTCGTCACGCCGGATTCGGCCAGCAGCCGCGCGGTGACGCTGTTGCGGTCGGCTGCCATCGCCAGCAAGATGTGCTCGGTGGAAATGTATTCGTCTTTGAGCTTGCTGGCTTCCTCAATCGCCAGATCGAGCACACGCTTGAGGCGCGGCGTGACAAACACTTGCCCCGTGCCGCCGCTGCCATAGATCGAAGTCTTGGGGCCAGTGCGCAGCACATCCTCGATACGGCGTCGCAGCGCATCCACCGTGACTCCGACATGTTCGAGGATTTGCAGCACCACCCCGTCGGTCTGCTCCAACAACGCCAGCAGGACGTGCTCCACATCCACCTGCGTGTGGCCGTATTTCTGCGCCAATTCGGCGGCGCGCGCGGCGGCCTCTTGCGCGCGCTCGGTAAAGCGGTCAAAACGCATCATAGTTCATGCTCCAATCACGTGCTGCGTAATCTCCCTCTTGAGAAGAGGGTAGCGTGCTGCGTAACCACTTGTCACGCGGCCACCGGCACGGGCGTGTCTTCCAGGTAATGTAAAGAGAGTCCCATCCAAATGCCTTCGCCGGTAAGCAGGTCAATGCCTCGCTGAGACATTGCCTCCCGGACACGCACATAGTCTTCAAAGGTCGGCACAGTTGCCTCCAGGCGGATTTGACCATCAGGTGTTCGGAAGGTTTTGCCAAGTGTAGCTTGCGGACATAGCCTGAGTATTTCTTCTTGCCATTCCTCAACCAGTTCGCGTTCTCGTGTGTTCATTGTAACAGCTCCATCATCGTCTCTACAAAGGAGCCTTAGCCTGGGGGATGGAGATTGGTGACCAGTTGGTCTAATCGGTCAAATGGCGCACGGTAGCCCTTCTCAACCATCATGGCTAGAGCCTGGTTTGCCAGCGACAAAGAGACTAGACCTTTCTCGACAAGCTGGACGAGAATGCCCACAGTCCCGGTTACAGAAATTCCCAGGTCTCGCGCCTTTTGTCGTGCGCGTTTGTCATCTGTCGCAACTTGATAGTCACGCCCCCAGGCCACAGCCAAACAGGAGGCTTCGCCAGCACCCAAGGGAGGCATCAACTCCATGAAGCGATGACGTGCTTCGGCGTCGAGATCGAGAACTGTTAACCAACTCCAGTCTTGTTTGGGTATCCGTCCCTCCTCAATTCCCACCTCTAATTCAGCAAAAGCCGGACGAGTCGTGGCAACCGGCAATGGATATACGCGCAGCCAATCAACAGGCTCGGCTAGTGCAAAGTTGGGAAGAACGGTATTGTCGAGAACGACTAGCCACGACATAGGCATCAGGCTTTGCTAGCATAGGCCCGTGCGGCCTCGACTTCCGCCACAGCCTCTTCCATCGTCTCTGGCCCCAACTTGAGCGGTATGCCTTTCTCGCGAAACAGATCGCGCGTCTTGATCCATGACAGGCCAAGTAGTTCAGCCGCCTTACCCAGACTGATCTCTTCATCCACATAGGCGCCGACGACGACGGCCCACTGTGCAGCTTTATTTTCGGCCAAGCCGGTTCGCAAGACTTGGTCTACCATCGCCGGTTGACGGCGGCTCAACTTGATCAACTGGTCCAGACGCCAGTCGGGCGTAAAGATGATTTCGGTCGCCATGCTTTCTCCTTTTCCGCGCCAAAATCTAGAAGGATTATACTCTTACCGACTGGCGCTGGCAAGGGCGCTGATTACACAAACCCAACGGCCAATCACTGGTTGACGGATGCGCCAGAAAAGCGTACAATGAAAGCGCCCGACCAGATGCAGAGCGTTGCCGAGCCTCGATTCCGTCCCTGGTTTCCATTCGCTTCTACTCCAGGCAAGTGTTGTATTCACTCCGAACCCAAGGAGGTGATGACCACGGGATATTGCCTCGTTTTTTATCTGCACTTTTCACCAGACGATTCAATTTGACCTCACAGCCTTGAGAGAAAAAAAAGACACACCATGAAACCGCGCATGTTCACTGCGTTTGTTCTCGTCGCCAGCCTGGCGCTATTGCTGGCGGTATCCACTTCGGCCCAAAGATCAGAACGGCCCATCGCCCCGCCCTCACACGGCGACCTGGAGCCGCAGAGTATGAATGCTCCCGCCGTGACCTTGGGCCAGCCGGGGCTGAGCTTCCGGTATGTGCAGACGTTTGGGGTAACGGAAGAAGCCTATCCGGCCGATACTCACTATCTCAATAGCCCCGACGGCCTGTTCATTGATGGCAGTGACAACCTGTTTGTAGTCGAATGGTTGGGCAACCGGCTGCTCAAGTACCAACTTTCAAATAAGGCCAATCTCTTGAGCATTGGCAAGGCCGGCCTGCTGAATCGGGACACCTACACTTTTGATTACCCCAAGGATGTGATCTTGGATAGCGGCGGCAACATTTGGGCCGTGGATAACCAGCGCGCCGTGGAGTACAACCCTACCGGCACTTTCATTCAGGAGTTTCCTTCGGCGGACCCGTGGCATTCGGGCAGTGACAACAGCCACTTCCACGAGCCGCGCAGTATTGCGTTTGACAGCGCCGGGCGCATGTACATCGCCGATCGCTATAACCACCGCATTCAAGTCTATGACATGAGCGGCCCGTCGCCGGTCTACAGCGCGACCCTTGGCGTAACCGGCGAGAGCGGAACGGATAGCGCGCACTTCAATGAACCTGTGTACCTCGCTTTCGATGGTACGGGACGTCTGTACGTGATGGACAAAAGCAATTACCGGGTGCAGCGCTGCGCCTACGCGGTGGGCGCCTGGACCTGTACCACCTTTTTTGGCGAGACCGGCGTGCCGGGAAATGATGTCCATCATCTGGCCCCAGGATGGACCAACGGCCTCGCGATCAAGGGCAGTGATCTCTATATCGCGGACACCGTCAACAACCGGGTGCTGAAGTGCAATCTCTCTGGCGCCTGCGGCCTTTTTGTCGGCGCCAGCGATGGTGCAAGTGGCACAGACAGCAGTCATCTCTATAGCCCGGACGACGTCGCGGTAGACTCGGCGGGCAATGTATACGTGAGCGATTTGCAGAACAGCCGCATTCAGAAATTCACCAGCAGCGGCGGGGCGGCGGTGGACACGCTCGGCACAACCCAGGTGCCCTATGTGCCCGACGCCAGCCGATACAACACTCCCTATGGCGTGGCGGTGGGTTCAGATGGCAGCCTGATTACGACCGAATACGCGGGCTTCCGTTTGGCGAAGATCAACGCGGCTGGGGTCCAGCAATGGACGGTGGGGCAGGCAGGAATCTATGGCAGCGACAATACCCATTTCGGTGATGGGTGGGATGGTCCCGTCGCCGTCGCCGTATCGGGCAGCGGCAGTATTTATGTGGCCGATACCGGCAATCACCGGGTGCAGAAATGTACATCCGACGGCACTAGTTGCCTCACCCTCTTGGGCGTCTCCGGCGAGTCGGGTTCAGACAACACACACTTTGACCGCCCCTCTGGAATTGCCCTGGATGGGGCTGGCAATATCTACGTGGGTGACCAGAACAACCACCGGATTCAGAAATGCACTCCCGCTGGCGTGTGCACTACGCTCGCCGGAGTAACGGGTGTATCCGGCGCAGACAATACACATTTTAATGGCCCCATGGGAGTGACCGTGGACGGCAGCGGCAATATGTATGTGGCCGATGCCTGGAACAAGCGGGTGCAGAAGTGCTCGGCGGGCGGCAGTTGCAGCACCTTTGCCGGTGTTACAGGCGTTTGGGGAGATGATTTTGCCCACTTTGGCGAGCCGCGCGACGTGGCCGTGGACGCAGCCGGCCGGGTGTATGTGGCCGATATCGGGAACAATCGGGTCCAGGTGTTTGATGCCACCGGCGCTTACCTGACGACGATTGGCGGCTCCTACGGCAGTCGCAGCGGTGAATTGCGCAATCCGGCCGGCGTGGATGTGGACAACCAGGGTAACGTCTACGTCACCGACAGCACGAATGGCCGCATCCAGAAATTCGCCCCCGGCGTGCCGGGCTGGAAGCAGGCAAACATCAACGGGTTTGGCGATTGGTACAACGGCGGCGTCACGGCTCTGGAAGTCTTCAGCAGCACATTGTATGCCGGCGCATCTAACTGGGATGATGGCGGGAGTATCTGGCGCTCGACGGATGCGCGCACCTGGACGCAGGTGACTCAGCCGGGCTTTGGGAACACTTACACCAACACCAATCCGGCTATCATTGATATGGTGGTGTTCAATGGGCAGCTCTATGCTGGCACCGGTTGGGACAGTGCAGCAGGCCAACTCTGGCGATCGTCAACTGGAACGGCGTGGGAGCAGGTGGTCGGAGATGGCTTTGGCGATGCCGATAACGGTGCTATTAATGCTATGGCGGTTTATAGTGGCACGCTCTATGTTGGTACGGGAAATGCCAATCGCGGCTCTCAGATTTGGCGCAGCAGCTCTGGAGATAATCTGAGCTGGACCAACGTGGTCACCAGTGGCCTGAGCTGCGGCGATTGCCGCAATGTCAGTGGCCTGATTGTATTTAATGGCTCTCTCTATGCCGCCGTGGAGGCGCATACCGAGCCACTCGCTGGCATGCAGATCTGGCGCACCACCAACGGGAGCGATTGGAGCCAGGTCGGCGCAACCGGTTTTGGCAGCACCGCAAACTATGAGACCGGCGGTTTTGCGGTCTTCAACGGGTACCTCTACGTTGGCACACACAATGATGCGACTGGCGGGCAACTCTGGCGCTCCAGTGATGGTACAGCCTGGAGCCACGTGCCGGTGGACGGTTTTGGCGACCTCAACAACACTAAGATTGAGTCACCGTTCGTCAACAATGGCTATCTTTATGCGGGAACTCAGAATGGAGTGACCGGCGTCGAGATTTGGCGTTCGGCGGATGGTCTCACCTGGAGCCAGATCAACCCGGATGGGTTTGGCGACAGCAACAACATTGATACGACTTGGTCGAGCTCCACTGCCAGCTTCAATGGTAGCCTTTTCATCGGCACCTGGAACTGGGGGGGCAGCAGCGGCGAGGTGTGGCAAATGCTTCATCAGGTGTACCTGCCCGTCGTGCTGCGCAACTAGCCACAGTCGGGGCAATGCTGAGGCAGGGCTGCACAAGCTCAAAGGCAAGTCACTCGTCAGCAAGCCCAACAGAAACAGCCCTCTCGCAGGCTCGCCATCTGCGGGAGGGCTATCCATTGGCGAGAGTCAGGCAGCAGCGTAAACAGGCGCTCGCCCCAAGACGTCAAGTTTCTGCAAACGAGATCGAATCGGCGACATTTCGGTAACTTGAATGTATACGATTGGGCGACCAGGCACATCATCCGTTTCTGTTGCCCGTTGAGCCAACTCGATGGCCTGCTGGCTATAGTGTGGATCCTTGTGATCCAGTAACACGACTTGGGCACCCTCCGGAATACGCTCGGCAAACTCGGGGTGCTCTACCAGGTAGCGCGTAAACTCCATAAACAGTTCATTGAACTTGGCCTGGTAAAATCCGTTCATTGCTTCATCTCCCTTTCATACTCGGCTCTATACTTGGGCCAATTCTCCATGATATCCCGCTGGCCGATTGTCAGCACTTCGGTATTGGCAAAGTCCGAATACATCTCTTTGGTCTGCGTCGCATTGGGATGCAAAGTATCCCGATGCGGCTCACCGTGAGCGCAATCATATCGCACCACAGGATACCAGTAGCCTGTAATGAGAGCTTCGTATTGGATACGAAACTCAACCATCCTGCCCCGTTCCCATACATGCCAGTGGCGATAGCGGTTCTCGTGAGCTTCGTCCAGGTAGATGACAAACTCCTTTTCGCCCACCGATGCCCCCCTGCTTCATTGAACCTGGCCCACCGTAAACGTATGTCGTGCAAGAGGATTATACTCTTACCGACTGGCGCTTGCAAGGACGCTGATTGCACAAACCCAACGGCCAATCGCCGGTTGACGGCCTTGCCCCGGCGTGTTAGAATTAGGGTGTATCCGAACAGTCGGTTGAGAGAGAGATGACGAGTAACGATTCTGAAGCATCCGAACGCAAGCGGGGCGGCCTAACATCCGCCGCCCCGTTTTTGAGACCCGCGCGGAGGCGCAGGGGGCCATAACGTCTTGCCCCTGACCCAGGCGCGGGAGTTGGTTTTTGCGCCCACGGTCAGGGGAACCGCGACGACTGTGCCTTTGCATCGGTCGCTGCTGCAACCTTTTTTCGGTCGAACCGTGGGCAATCGCCTACGGTTTTTGTTTAAAGACCTTGAGGGTCTCTAGGACCCTCAAGGTGTGCAAGAGATGCCATGTCGAAACAGACTCACCTGCGCGAACGAATGACCGACGCGATCAAGCGCACCCCGGCCGCCTTTGCCGACCTCCGCATCGAGCGGCGCGAGGTGACGCACATCATCTTCCGCGATGACGGGCTGGAGACGGTAGACAGCCATGTAGATCAGGGCGGCATCGCGCGCGCGCTGTTGCCCGGCGGCGGGTGGGGCGTCGTCACGTTCACCCAACTGCGCGACCTCAAGCGCCGCGTTCGCCAGGCTTGGGAAGCTGCGCAGGCGGCAAAGGAACAGCGCGTCGAGTTGGCTCCGGTCGAGCCGGTCGTGGCCGAGGTCAAAGCGAACATGGTCAAGGACTTTCGTAGGGTTCCGCTGGAGGCCAAGACCGCGCTGCTGGAACGTTATCACCGGCAACTGGCTAAAAGCGACTGCCACACTCAGGCCGGGCAGACCGAGTACCGTGACGTGTTCACGGAGGTGTATTACGCCAACAGTGAGGGGGCATACATCTACCAGGAACACCCGACGATTGACCTGCAACTCACGGCAACTGCCCGTGAAGATAACCGCGTCCAGCGAGCAAACAAGTCACTCGCGCTGGCCGCCGGATTTGAGGTGATGGAGAACTGTGACGGCCTGGCGCGCGAGGCGGCCCAACTGGCCTGCGCTCTGCTCGAAGCCGAGCCGGTGCGCGGCGGGCGTTACCCCGTGGTGCTCGACCCGGCCCTGGCTGGGTTGTTCATCCACGAAGCCTTCGGCCATCTTTCGGAAGCGGATTTCATTATCGCCAACCCGCGCGCCACAGAAATGATGACATTGGGCCGGCGGTTTGGGCCCAAGGAATTGAACGTGATAGACGACGGCAGCGTGCCGGGGCTGCGCGGCAGCGTGGCTTTTGACGACGAGGGCGTGCCCACGCGCAAGACCGACCTCATCCGCGAAGGCGTGCTGGTCGGACGACTGCACAGCCGCGAGACAGCGGCGGAATTGGGTGAGCAGCCCACCGGCAATGGGCGCGCCACAAGTTACCATCACCCGCCGCTGGTGCGGATGACGAATACGGCCATCGAGCCAAGCCAAGGGGGCGGGCTGGCCGACCTCATCCGCGATGTCGAGTTGGGCATCTATGCTTGTGATTGGCTGGGCGGCGAGACGGCGATTGACGATTTTTCGTTCGTCGCCAAATACGCCCGGATGATCCGCCACGGCGAACTGGCCGAAATGGTGCGTGATGTGACATTCACCGGTAATGTGTTCGAGACGCTGGAACACATTGACCGCATCGGCAGCGATTTCGCCTGGGATGTCAGCTCAGGCGATTGTGGCAAAGGCCCGGAAGGGCTGCCCGTGTGTGACGGCAGCCCGCACATTCGGATTCAAGATGTTTTGGTCGGAGGCAAATGAAACGACAATCGTAGCCGACGCACGCTTCGCGCTACGCGGAGCGGTCGGCCCAGGAGGTAAACATGGTCACGATTCGAACCGAAAGGAGCTCGGCCGCCACCGAGTTTCTTCAACAGAGCCATTCAATCTACGCACGTCAGCTTCAAAGCGAATAAACTACGCGCCATTGAGATGGGCGAAGTCGAGGCGCGCGCAGCACGTGCGCTGGCGCGTGGTCGGCTCGGCCACGCCAGCAGCACCGATCACGAAACCAGCGAGCGGCAGCTTGTGGCGAGCGCTGTGGCAGCCAGCCAGCACGGGCGGCCTGTCGGCATGGCGTTCCCTTCCGCGCATATCGCAAGTCATCCGGCGGACCGCAAACTGGCGCGGCTCACGGCTAAAGACATTGCGCGCGTGGGTGAACAAGTCGTCGCCATCATCCGGCAGGCCGACCCCAACGCCTCGGTAGAACTGGAAGTGCAGCGCAACCGAGAGGAGCTTTTCCTGCGCAACAGCGCAGGCGGGCGCGCGGCGGCCACGTCCGGGACGCTCGCGATGGACGTGTGGGTTGAGCGCCATCGCGGCGACGATGTGCTGGTGGTATACGACAGTATGAAGACTGCGCACATGGACAGCAGCCACTGCGACCTGGCAACGCGCATCGCGCAGCGGCTCACCTGGGCGGATCGGCTGGTCGAGGTGCAACCCGGACGGATGCCGGTGATTCTTTCGCCCACCGCCACGGCCATCCTGCTGCAGCCGCTCGTGATGGCGCTTTCCGGTGGGCGCGTTCGCAGCAAGACCAGCCCCCTGGCGGGCAAGCTGGGCCAGCAGATGTTCGATTCGCGGCTGACCATCGTGGACGACGGAACGCTGGCGAACCGGCCCGGCGGCGCGTTCGACCACGAGGGCGTCCCGACGCAGCGGACAACTCTCATTCGCAACGGCGTGGTGACGGGCTTTTATTACGACTTGAAGACGGCGGCGCAGTCTGGCGCAAGCAGCACCGGCAATGGTCGGCGCGACCTGCTCGCCCCGCCGCGCCCCCAACCGAGCAACATCATCATCGAGCCGGGCACAACCGGTCTCGAGGCGATGCTGCAACAAGTGGACAACGGATTGCTCGTGGATTTGTTGCTGGGGGCCAATCCCTCCACCGCGCTGCGCGGGACGTTTTCGCGCACCGTGCTGCTGGGCTACAAAATCGAGCACGGGCGCATCGCGGGTTACGCCAAAGGCGTGGCGCTGGCGGGCAATCTCTATGAAATGCTGCACGATGTGCGGGCCATTGGCGACACCGGCTACTGGTCGGGCTGGTCAAGCGACATCTGCGCGCCATACCTGTTGGTGGATGGCCTAAACATCGCCGTTTGACAGGACTCTGGTTCAGTGGTAACATGTCGCCCCGTAGGTGTAGCAGCAAGTCCTGAACCGGCATCAAGACGCACAGTGCGCTTGGGCTTACGCTACAAGACCGAGCCACTTGTTGGCGGCGCGGGCCGAGGCGGACGCTCTGCCCTACAGAAAAATCCGTAGGGACATAAAAGGAGTCCAGAAAAAATGAGCGATCTTGTGACCGGCACTGTGAAGTGGTTCAGCCGCAAGAAGGGCTACGGCTTTATCTCGCAGCCCGACGGCCCGGACGTGTTCGTCCACTTCTCCGCTATCCAGGGCGAAGGTTATCGCAACCTGGAGGAAGGCCAGCAGGTGGAATTTTCCATCGAGCAAGGCCCCAAGGGCCTGCAGGCCGCCAACGTCAGAGCGCTGTAGCGTAGCGTGACGTACCCAAGACCTCTGAGGTTTCGGAAACCTCGGAGGTCTTTTTGCTTCTGGTGACGAATTGAGCACAATTGAGTGTGCCAAGCATTGATGGATCCTTTCTGGGTGTTTCTGCATCTAAAAGGTTGTCTGAAAAGTCGGTTTCCGTAGCCCCGCACCCCTGTGCGGAGCGGACGACATGGGGATGTCGCCCTACTTTTCAGCAGGCTCTAAAGAAAGCCACACAATCCACGTAGGAGTGTAAACATGGAAAACGTGATGATCATCGGCTCAGGCCCGGCGGGACTGACGGCGGCGCTGTACGCGGCGCGAGCCAATCTCAACCCGCTCGTCATCACCGGCCAAGACCTGGGTGGACAAATCGCCACCACGACCGAAGTAGAAAACTTTCCCGGCTTCCCGGAAGCCTTGACTGGCCCACAGCTCACCGAGTTGATGCAAAAACAGGCCGAGCGATTCGGCGCGCGGATCGAGTTCGACTCGATCACGTCGGTAGACCTTGCGCGGCAACCGTTCCGGCTGGTGGGCAACAATGCCGAATACGAAGCTAAATCGCTCATCGTCGCCACCGGCGCCAGCCCACGCAAGCTGGGCGTGCCGGGCGAAAAGGATCTGACGGGGCGTGGCGTGTCGTACTGCGCCACGTGCGACGGATTCTTTTTCCGAGGCAAGGAGTTGATGATCGTCGGCGGCGGCGACAGCGCCTTGCAAGAAGGATTGTTCTTGACCAAGTTTGCCTCCAAGGTGCAGATCGTCCATCGCCGCGATAGCCTGCGCGCCGGGCCGGCCCTCCAGGAACGCGCCCGCAAAAACGAAAAGATGTCATTCATCTGGAACACCGTTATCAGCGAGGTACAGGGCGACAAAGCCGTCAAAGCTGTGCGGCTGAAGAACGTGCGGACGGGCGAGGAGAGCGTCAAGCCGGTGGACGGCGTGTTCGTCTACGTCGGCCACATCCCGAATACGGCGATTTTCAAGGGCCAGTTGGAAATGGATGAAGAGGGCTACCTGAGCGTGGACAGCAAACTCCACACCAACATTCCGGGCGTGTTTGCCGCTGGCGAAGCACACGACCGCTGGTTCCGGCAGGCCATTGTCTCCGCCGGGTACGGCTGCATGGCGGCGATGGAGACGGAAAAGTATCTCGCATCGTTGGAATGATTCCTACCTCAACCCTCCCCCGCGAAGCGGGGGAGGGCAGGGAGGGGGCGGAGAACACAATGTCCTACATCGAGGTTAACGGCGAGCAATTGTATTACGCCGAGAGCCGGTCGCCCGATGCCCGGCTGGCGATGGTGCTTATTCACGGCGCGGGTGAAAATCACCTGGTATGGCCTGCGTCGCTGCGGCGCGTGGACGGCGTGACGGTTTACGCGCTTGACTTGCCGGGCCACGGCAAATCCGGCGGGCTGGGGCGCGCCTCCGTAGGAGACTATGTGACGGTGTTACTGGGCTGGCTGGATGCGCTAGACGTCCAGCGTGCCATCATCGCAGGACATTCGATGGGGGGCGCGATTGCGCAGCAGTTCGCGTTGGGTCATCCGGCGCGTGTGATGGGGCTGGTCCTCGTAGCGACCGGCGCGAGGCTGCGCGTGGCCCCGGCCATCCTCGACGGCATCTTGACAGACACCGACGCCACACTCGACCTGGTAACCCGCTACGCCTGGGGACCGGGTGCGCCAGAGCAAATGGCGCAACGGGGCCGCGCCCAAATGGCAGAGGTCAATCCGCAGGTCGTGGCGAACGATTACGCTGCGTGCAACGCCTTTGACGTGATGGATCGCGTGGGGCAAATCGCCGCGCCGACGCTCGTCATCGGCGGGACGGCTGACCAGATGGCGCCACCCAAATACGCGGCGTTCCTGGCGGAGAAAATACCCGGCGCGCGGCGGGTAATGATTGAAGGCGCGGGGCACATGGTCATGCTTGAACAACCCGATCTCGTCGCGCAGCAAGTCGGGCAATTCCTCGCGGCTATTGCGTAGACCATCCGACCACAGACCGCCGACCGCCATTACAGAGAATGAAGGATGAAAGCAGAGGGAGAAATCCACCCTTCCTTTCATCCTTCATCCTTCCGCCTTCAGCCTTTCGCACACCAACGCCGCTGCGCGCCCCCGATGGCTGATGTGGTTCTTGACATCCATCGGCAGCTCGGCCATCGTGCAGTTATGTTCCGGCATGTAAAAGACCGGGTCAAAGCCAAAGCCATTCGTCCCTTTCGGCTCAAAGGCAATTAAACCGTCACAACGCCCTTCGAATGTTTCCAGACAACCGTCAGGCCAGGCCAACGCAATGACGCAACGAAAATCTGCCTTTCGTTTTTCCCACGGCACACCATCGAGCGCGGCAAGCAGCTTGCGGATCCGGTCACCGTCGCAGGCGCCTGGCCCGGCGTAGCGCGCCGAATAGACGCCCGGCGCGCCGTTCAGCGCGTCCACCTCAAGTCCTGAATCATCGGCCAACGTCAACAAACCGCTGGCTTGACCATAGACGCGCGCCTTCAGACAGGCGTTTTCAGTGAACGTCTCACCGGTTTCTTCTACCTCGCTGTCCAATCCCACATCGGCCAACCGGCACAATTCAAAACCGGACCCGGCCCAGAGTTCCGCATACTCGCGCACTTTGCCAAGGTTGTTCGTTGCAATCAACAGGCGCATCAGTTCTCCTTCAAGGCGACTATACTCGGCGCGGTCACAAACTGCAATTTTCTCCATGGACAAAAATCGGTGTGATATTCCTTCGCCGATGAAATGCGCCGTTAAATACACCCTCGACTGATGGGCGATTAACGCCAAAGGCCGCGATGACACCCTCGCGGCCAGAGCGTTCCTTTGGATTATCCGGCGATTTGCTGGAGCGCAGCCAACGCCGCGTCGTAATTGGGATGCGTGGCGATCTCTGGCAGGTACTCGACATACCGCACGATGTTTTGCTTGTCCACCACAAACACGGCGCGGCTGGTCAGGCGTCGCTCTTTGATGTGGACGCCGTAGGCGTCTGCAAAGGCCATCGTCTTGTGGTCGGAAAGTGTGATGACATTTTCCAGCCCCGAAGCGCCGCACCAGCGCTTTTGCGTGAACGGCAGGTCGGCGCTGATGGTGAGCACAATCACATCGCTGCCGAGTTTGGTCGCTTCTTGGTTGAATTTGTGCGTCTGCGCGTCGCAGATGCTCGTCTCCAGCGAGTAGACGACGTTGACGAGTCGCGTCTTGCCGGCATAGCTCGAAAGCTTGACCGGTGAGAAATTGTTCGCCGTCAGCTCGGCGTCCGGGGCCGGGTCGCCCACACCGGGCGGCTTGCCGATCAACGTGAGCGGCTGTCCTTTGAATGTTACGGTCCTGGTGTTTTCCATTTTATTCCTCCCTTTCAAGGTTGATTCGATTGTAGCACTGCAAGAAGCAAGACGCAAGAGGCATGATATAATACCGTCCATGCAAAAGCTCGTCGAAGGCGCACGCAAACTCGGCTTGGCCCTGACGCCCGACCAGGTGGCAATGTTCCAGCGTTATCGCGACGAACTGATCGCCTGGCGGTCGCGCGTCAACCTCACCGCCATCACCGACGACGAGGGTATCCAGACCAAGCACTTTTTGGATTCGCTCTCGTGCCTGGTGGCTGTCTCGTCGGCCCGGTCAACCCCATCCGGCGCGCCGACGCTGCCGGAGGCGTTGCCACTCAAGTCGGACACGCGCCTGATTGACGTGGGCAGTGGCGCGGGCTTTCCCGGCTTGCCGCTCAAAATCGTCTGCCCGACGATCAAGCTGACGCTGCTGGAGGCGACCGGCAAGAAAGTTGAATTCCTCAGACATATTGTCGCGCTGCTGGACCTGCGCGGCGTGACGGTGCTCAAAGGTCGCGCTGAGGAAGTGGGGCACGCGCCCGATCATCGCGAGCGATACGATTGGGCGGTGGCGCGCGCCGTGGCCGAGATGCCGACGCTGGCCGAATACCTGCTGCCGTTCGTGCGCATCGGCGGGCGAGCATTGGCGCAAAAGGGCGAGGACGCTCCGGCTGAGGTGGCGGCGGCGGATCAGGCGATTGTGCATTTGGGCGGGCGGCTCAACCGGCTCATCCCAGTGGAGCTGACGGGCATTGCCGAAACGCGCTACCTGGTGATCGTGGACAAGGTCGCCGCCACGCCCGACAAGCATCCGCGACGGCCGGGGATGCCAGAGAAGCATCCTCTTTCAAATATCAAATAGCAAATTTCAAATGTCAAAGCAGGCCGCTATCTCCAGCGGCTTGTTTGTTATTGTGCTTTGGCTTTCACGCGGGCGAGGAACCGGTCGAGGTTGATGATGGCGCGGACGTGCGTGCCTTCGCCCACCTTTTCGCGCTCGTCATGCGCTTCCACGTGAAACGTCAGCATCCGCCCATCCACAGCCAGCAGTTCTGCGTGCGCCGTGACCCGCATCCCCATCGGCGTCGGCGCGAGGTGCTTCACGTCTAGCGCCGCGCCAACGGTGAGTTGTCCCGGTTCGAGCAATGACTCGACGGCGTTGCGGCCCGCTTCTTCCATCAACGCAATCATGATCGGCGTCGCCAGCACGTTGACGCCGCCGCTGCCCAGGTGACGCGCGGTGTGTTTTTCTTCGACGACGAGCGTCGCTTCGCCAACCAATCCCGGTGCAAGCTCGGCCATTGTGTCCTCCTGTGGGCTGTGGCCTGGGGATGCCGCCGCTACTTGACTTCGATCGGCGGGAGCAGCAGCCGGTCGGCGCCGTCCGGCAGCCGCCACCGCTGCACGCTCTGCGCGGCGCGATTGTACACGCCGATCTCGAGCGAGTACACACCCGGCGATGTGTCAGGCGGCACTGGGACATCCTGGAGCTGTGCCCACACATTGCCTGTACTCCAACCGGCCGTCGGCACGGCGAGCAAGTCTCGCCCGGCGACGAACTGCCCTTGCGCATCGAGCAGGTGCGCGAACACGGCCATCGGCCACTGCTCGCCGCGCGTGTCATCTGTCACGCGCCAGTACGTCCACACGCGCACCCATTCACCCCGCTTCACCGACGTGGGCGACTGGTATCCGATCAAGTCGAGGTGATCTCCAAATCGCACTGGCGTGGTCAGCACGACTTGCGGCGTGATGCGTGGCGCGTCCGTTTCGTAAACGACGAATGAATCTTGTGAGATGACCGTCGCGCCGTTGAGCAAGTCGCCTAGTTCCGGGGCGAGCGGCGAGGCGGCTGGCGAAATGTACAGCGCGCGCCCTTGCGGGAAAATCAGCCCATACGCGTGATCCACCCATTTGATCGGCCTGGGCCAACGTAACTCAAAATCAAACAGGAATGGGTCAACGTCGTGCGGATTCGTGGAAGCGATCACGGCGGGCATGTCGTCGGCGCGCGCGTCGAGCCAGCGGGCCACATCGGCTAGGTCGCTGCGATAGACGGCGCGTACTTCAGGTCGAGCGGGCCACGTGACAAAGTAATCGCGAACGGAGAGCGCGCCACTCGATACGACCACGCCGATGATAGCCGCAGTCAACACCCGCTTCCACTTGAAGCGTTCGATGAGCCAGTCCGCGCCGAGCGCCGGAAAGAGAAATGTCACCGGCAGCGAGGCGCTGGCGCGCAAGAATGACGGCGCGAAATCGGAAAGGATGATGGGCAAGAGCCCCACTGGCAGCCAGATCAACGCAAACAGGTAACGCGGCTGGCGAATTCGCCACAGCACGACAAGCAATCCTACGTAAAACAGTGGGCCCACGAGTGGATCGAACACAGGCCGCCCGGCGATGTTGTAGCGCCAGACCGGGTCGCCGCGAAAAGTAAACATCCCTAGCGTGTCGCGGATATTGGCGAGCAGCGGCCCGGCGTTGCCTTTTTGCAATGCCGACACCGCGCCGATCTCCAAAAGTTGCTGCAAGCGCACGTCGGCTCCCGGGGCTTGTCTAAGATAGAGATACAGCGGAAGGAAGACGAGGCCGGTTGTGACAAAGAAGGCCGCGAATCCGTAGAGCGTAGAGCGTGGAGTGTAGAACGTGAAGCGTGAAGCGTGAAATGTGAAAAGGCAGAAGGCGAACAGCAGGTAAGCCACCGGCAGAGCGCGTGAAGCGGGGTAGGTGTAGAGCGTCGCGCCCAACAAAATGCCTGCGAGTATGAATCTTGCGACCTGCGACCTGCGACTTGCATCTTGCATCTTGCTTCCTGCAGCCTGCATCGCGCGCCAAAACAGCCATGCCGTCGCCGCAGCCAGCGGGGGAAGCGCGGCGCTGCGCAATCCGGTGCGGCTCATGAACAGCGGCCAGAACGTCACCGCGACGAGTGCACTGGCGATGAGGGCTGTTCGCGTATTGTACGCGCGGCGAATCCACAGTCCGGTGAATCCCACCGTCGCCAGCCCACAGACGACGGCTGCCAGCCGAATGCCCCAGGCGTTCTGGCCGAACAACGCAATCGTGCCCGCGGTGAGGTAAATGTATAGCGGCTCATTGCCTGCGTTCGAGGGAAAGTAGATCGGGTGGTAGCCCAGCAGCACCGTCACGGCGTCGTGACCGTGAAAGACCTCATCATGCTGCAAGCCGGGCGGCACGGCGTCCAGCCGGTACAGCCGGAGCGCCACGGCGACGGCGGCGATGAGCAGCAGCAGCGCGGGGACGATCCAGCGGGAGTATGGTCCGCTTTTCTGGTCACGAGTATTCATCGCGTCAATGTCGGCACAATCATGCGGAAGAGCGCGATCAAATCGAGCGCGGCCAGCGCGGCGAACGGAACCGCGAGCGCCGCATCACGCCAGGCACGCGGCAAAAGCCGAGTCCACTGGCGCAGCCCGACCGTGAACATCAGGCCGATGGGAATGAGCGCGGGGAACAGGTAGCGGCCCTGATGCTGGACAAAGGTTGTGTTGTAGTAAATATAGACCATTACCGTCAAGATCACCCACGCGCCGAGGAATTGGATTCGGATGTCGGCAAGAATGGATTTCAGGCGGGGGACGGCGGCCCAAACGCAGCCCGCCAACGCGACGAGCGAGAGCGCGCCCAATGCCACGTAATACCGCGGCGGCATCGGCACACCCATCCAGCCGAATTGGCCCCAAAAGCTTTGAAAAGTGACGGTGAAAAAGTGCTGCAGCAGGTAGCCCCCACCGTACTGTGCAACCCATTCAGCCGACGTGGGCTGCCCCATGACGACCGCCGTGTGACGGATCGAGACAAGAAAATCCGGCCAGCCGTAAACGGCAATGTTGCGAATCCACCAGAGTGAGCCTAAGATGAGCGCCGGGACAAAGACCAAGATGCCACGCCGGATGAGCCACGTCCACTTGCGCGGCGCAGGCTGAGAACGATATGCTAACCAAATCGCTATTGCCATCAGCGGCGCGGCGATGTAAATTGTCCCCTTCGTCAACAATGCTAAACCCAGCAGTACACCTAGCGCCACCCATCTGCTCTTTGATATTTGATATTTCGCGTGCTCGTCCGGCTTTAGCCAGACTGTGCCGATACTTGATATTTGAAGGACAATTACCGCCAATAACAACTCTGCCACGCCGTCATTTTGCGCTCCCGCCATCATCGCCACATGCTGGGGGACGAACGCGACGAACGCGGCGGCGCCGAGCGCCAGGGTAGGGGAGCCAGGCGCGATTTGACGAACGATCAGGAATGCGACGACGATGAGTAACCCACCGAGCGCAACAGAGAAAAGTCGCAAGGCCGGCAGCGAACCGTTCGTAGCAAGGTAAATCGGCGTAGCGAGGACATAGTACAGCGGCGGCTGCCAAGATTCGTAACGCAGCGGGGCAATGGACAGATGAGGAGTGTTTTCCGGGGTGGCGAATTGCTCGATGTACTTTTGGTCGTAATCACCCGGTCGCAACATCGGCAGCGCGCGATGTTCGACGATGTAGCGCACATAGTTGTAATGCGCCGGTTCGTCAGGCACTTGCCAGGCGGGCGTCTTGACAGCATACAGCGTGCCGATGACCAGATAAGCCGCGACGATCAAAACGACGAAGGACGAAGGACGAAAGACGAAAGACGAAAGCTGAATTCTTCCTTCGTTCTTCGTCATGGGTCGCGCAGAGCGGTCGTTCGACATTCGTCACTCGACATTCGTCGTTCCGAGTTTACTGCGCTCTTGCTCGACGAGCTTTTCGTCCAGCTTCTCGAACAACGGAGCAACCGGACCGAGCGATTGATCTACCGGCAATTGGCTGGGCTTCCACTGCGCCGTCACGCCGCTGTAATCGTAGGTCAACGCGGCGTGCTTGCGCGTGGATTCTTCGTACTCGCGCACGAGTTGCGTGCCCAGCAGGTCATCCGAATAGCCCAGCATTAGGTGCAGCCGTTGGCAAGTGAACGGCAGGAACGGTGCGAACAATATCTTGAGGCTGTCAATCGCCCGCAGTGTCACGTACATGATCGTGCCGGTGCGCGCCTTGTCCTTTTTGATTTCGAACCACGGTGCGTTCTCGTCAAAATATTTGTTCACGTCGCGCGCCAGCGCCATCGCTTCGCCGAGCGCCTGCTTAAAGTGGCACGCGCCGATCAGGTCGCCGATGGGTCCAAAGGCCACGTCAATCTGCGCGAGTAGTTTCACGTCGCCCTGGGTCATCAGACCCGGTTGCGGAATCTTGCCCTCAAAGTTCTTGTTGGTGAACGATACCGAGCGGTTGACCAGGTTGCCCCACGTCGCCACCAGCTCGTCGTTGTTGCGGCGGACAAAATCGTGCCACGTGAACTCGGTATCGCGCTGCTCCGGTGCATTGCCGGTGAGATAGTAGCGCAACGGGTCGGCGTCATAGTCTTTGAGGAAATCCAGCGCCCATACCGCCCATCCGCGGCTCTTGGAAAACTGTGCGCCCTCCAGGTTCAAGAACTCGGCCGCCGGCATATCGTGGGGCAGGTTGAGTGTCTTGGCCGGATCGTCTTCGTACAACCGCTCGACGCCCATCAACTGCGCGGGCCAGATGATGGCGTGAAACGGGATGTTGTCTTTGCCGACGAAGTAGTAGGTCCGCGCCTGCGAGTCGTACCACCAGTCTTTCCACGCTTCCGGCTTGTCATGGTTTTTGGCCCATTCGATGGACGCCGAAAGGTAGCCGATGACGGCCTCGAACCAGACGTACAGGCACTTGCCGTCAAAGCCGGGCAGCGGCACCGGGATGCCCCAGTCCAGGTCGCGCGTGATCGAGCGCGGCTGCAAGCCCTGCTTGAGATAGTTCAGCGTAAAGTTCATCACGTTAGGCCGCCAAAAGCCCTTGTTGCCCAACCAATCCACCAGCCGTGTGGTGAACGCGGGCAGGTCGAGGAAAAAGTGCTCCACTTCGCGCACGACCGGCGCGGAGCCGTCAATCTTGCTCTTGGGATTGATGAGCGCTGTCGCGTCGAGTAGGTTGCCGCAGTTGTCGCACTGGTCGCCGCGCGCGCTCTCATAGCCGCAGATGGGGCACTTGCCCTCCACGTAGCGGTCCGGCAGGAAACGCTTGGCCACTTCGGAATAGAGCTGCTTTTGCTTGGCCTGGAACAGGTACTCGTTCTCGCGCAGCTTGAGGAACATGTCCTGCGACACGCGGTGATGGTTCTCCGTGTCCGTGTGCGTAAAGAGATCAAAACTGATGCCGATCTGCTGCCACACGTCCAAGAAGCCCGCGTGGTTCCGCTCAAACACCTCGCGCGGGGTGATGCCTTCCTGGTCGGCCTGCACCGTGATGGGCGTGCCGTGGCTATCCGACCCGCTCACCATGAGCACGTCGTTGCCTTTCAGGCGTTGATAGCGCGCAAAAATGTCCGCCGGCAGATACGCCCCGGCGACGTGGCCCAAATGCAGCGGGCCATTCGCATAAGGCCACCCGACAGCGACTAGAATTTTCTCAGACATGATATTTTCTCCTCGTGGTGACACGGGTGATTCTACCATATTGCCACCGGAAACAAAAACCGCCCGCGCGAGGCGGGCGGTGGAACGTCGCAGACACGACCGTTTGCTACCGGAGAACCTCGCATCTCGGCAGCCACGTCATGCGGCGCATCATCATTCGAAACATCCCTTGATGGCTCATGACAGATAATCCCGCAATTGGCGACTGCGGCGGGGATGCCGCAAGCGGCGTAAGGCTTTGCCTTCGATTTGCCGGATGCGCTCGCGCGTCAGGCCGAACTTTTCGCCAACTTGTTCCAAGGTGTAACTCTGCCCGTTGATGAAGCCAAAGCGCATTCGCAAAATGCGCGCTTCGCGCGGTGGCAATGTGCCGAGCACCTGTTCCAGTTTTTCGTGCAGCAAGTCTTGATACACCGACTGTGTCGGCGTGGGCGTCGTTTCGTCTTCGATGAACAAGCCCAACTCGCTATCGTCTTCTTCGCCGATCGGGCTTTCCAGGCTGAGCGGCAGCCAGGACACTTTGAGCATCCACTGAACCTTGCGCGGCTCGACTTCAAGCTCTTCGGCGATCTCTTCCGGAGTCGCCTGACGGCCATACGATTGCTCCAGCTCGCGGGCCGCCTTGTACAACCGGCGGATGCGGTCGCTCATGTGAACCGGCACGCGGATGGTGCGCCCCTGGTCGGCAATCGCTCGCGTGATCGTCTGGCGAATCCACCATGTAGCGTACGTCGAAAAGCGAAAGCCACGGCTGTAATCGAACTTTTCCACGGCTTTCATCAAGCCCAGGTTACCCTCCTGGATCAGATCCAGGAACGGCACGCCCCGGCCAATATACTTCTTCGCGATGGACACGACCAGCCGAGTATTGGCCTTGATGAGATGCTCGCGAGCCACACGGCCTTCTTCGATGCTTTTCTCCAACCGCTGGCGAGTGTTCTCGTTGTGGCCGTTCTTGGAGAGCTTGATTCGGGCTACTTTGCCCTTTTCCAACTGTCGGGCCAGTCGCACTTCTTGTTCCGTCGTCAGCAGCGGCACGCGGGCCATTTCCTTGAGATACAAGCCCACTGTGTCGTCGCTCGCGATGCCGGCCAGATCAATCACTTCTTCGTCATCCCGGTCGTCATCCTCTGGCTGGTCCTCATCCTTCGAGTTCAGGCTATCTCCCCCTTCCAGAATCTCGATCCCAGCCTCTTGAAGCAGGACGAACAGATCTTCGAGTTGATCCATCGAGTCTTCGATTTCCGGGATGGTCTCCAAGATTTCGTCGGTGGCAAGATAGCCCTGGACTTCGGCCTTTTCCAGCAGTTCCGTTACCAGTTCTTCTCTTTCTGTATCGGTGGACATGAACGGCTGACCTCCTATCACAGCAACGATTTGAGCGCTGCCAGGCGAGGGTCATCAGTACTTGCTGAGCAGTGGCAAGTCCCTTCGTTCAGATTTTGGCCACATTCATTGCACAGCCCGCGACAATCCGGGCGGCACAAGGTCTGGAGGGGGGTTGCCAGCAACACTTGTTCGTGCAAGATTGGCTTCAGGTTAAAGTATCCGTCCTCCCCGACGTGGTACGTTTTATCTGCGGGGGCAGTGGGGAAGAAGGTGAGCAACTCTTCAAAACGAATGTGAAGCGGCAAGTTGAAAGGTTCCAGGCATCGGACACATTCGGCTGCGGTTTCGGTCTCGATGCGGCCCTGGGCCATGATACGTCGGTCCGTACGGGTAAGTTTGATCGTTCCGCGCACAAAGTGAACCGTCAAGTCGCTTTTCAGGGGGCACTGTCCTTCCTCGACGGTAAGAGTTATCTGAGCGCCGATGGGCGCTTTCAGGAGTGCGGAAACATTATAGCGCATAGTTGGCGCCTCATGGCCGGAGGCAGGCCATATTACGTCAAACATTATAACATGAGATTTATTGAACGTCAAGCATTTTCTTTAACCTTTACGTAAGAACTGGTTTTATGTCAAATATTCATGTGTTTTATCGTAACCTTGAATTTCGCACCTTAACAATTGGATAAGAAAGCCAAACCAGGGTTGGACGAGCGATAACCGAGTGTCTCTGGTCATCGTTTTCTTCGTTGAGTGTGTGATGCGGCCTGACTGCCAGGTCGTGGCGGCTGATTTGGTTCGTTGGCGCGGTCTCCAGGCAGACGACCTCCTTCTCGACTCTCCTCGAGCTTAGGCGATCTCCGCTAGCGCGGCCTGCCCCAGGGTCACTACCGGTGGGGCTGGCAAGATGAGCGGCTCCGAGGGACCGGTCAACGCGGGGCGAAAACGAGGCAGCCGGAGGTCGGCCATGAGGGTGGACAGGAACGCCATCAGTTGGCGTTGCTCGTCGCTGACGGGTGTGAGCCGAGAGACCACACTGCCGTCCCAGCAGTGTGTCTCGATGACGGTCAGGTGCTCCAACTGCTCGATGAGACGCCGCGTGGTCCAGGGCAAGCCACGCTGACGCATCTCGCGTTCCAATAGGTTGTAAACGAGCCGGGCCAGCATATTGATCAGGCGCAGGGCTTCGATGCGCTCGTCGCTGTGCACGTAGATGGGGCGCACCCACAGCACTTGTTTGGAGACCCGAAAGCACTTCTCGACCCCATCCTTGGCACGATACAACTCGAACATGCGATAGGGCGTGAGCGTCCAGTCATTGGTCGCCAGCAGATAGCGTCCATCGGTTTGCATGGCGTGCCACAGGGTGTCGGTGTCAATCCACCAGCGCAGATCGACACGACCTTCGGCGGTAGGGTAGGCTTCGGCGCACATCAAGTCGCCCCCGGGCGAGTGGCGCAGACACGTGTCGGCACGCGCCTGGGCTTCCTTGACCGAGCGGCAGCGTTTCTTTCCAATCTTGGCTCGTACCGCCGTCAACTCGTCCCTCAATGCCCGCAACTGTTGGGCGCGGCCTTGACGGACCGAGTGGCGCATCGGCCCAGACAGGAGGATCAGCCCTCGATGCGTGACCGTCTTGCCCTCATGTTGGAACGTGACCATGCACGGCAGGCCATAGTGACCGTAGCGCCCGCGCTCGTCCGTCAAGGGGTGGCTGGCGAACTGCGCCTCCGGCACCGCCTTCAGGAGTTCGGCGTGTTCCTTCTTGTGCGCTTTGAGACCAGCCAGATACTTAGCCCCTTGTCATCGTACTTGACCGCGATCTCATCGTTCAACGTGCCGCGGTCGCCGATGATGACGACCTGGTCAATCGGATAGCCGCAGCGCCGAAGGACGCGGCACAACCGCTCCATATTGGCCTGCACCGTCAAGTCCGCCGTGCGCCCCGAGGTGATGTCATAGTCCGGCGGCACGTTGCCATCGCGGGACACCGACAAGGCTTCTTTCACCTTCTGCTTGTCGGAGGGCGTGTTGTGGGCAAAACCGTAATCCACCTTGTCGCTGTCCTTGAACTCGCCCTGCATCACGAAGGCGGTCAGGTCGTAGAAGATGAATGACACGTCCATGTCGAACTGCACCAACGTGGCGTTGACAATCTCCAGCCAGATCTCGCGCAGGTGCGCGGCGAGGGCGTCCAGCGTGCGCCCCAGGCGGTCATCGTTAAACTTTTCGGCCGGTATGTTCAGTGTCTGCGTCAAGACCGTCTGCGCCACCCAATCCGCCACGCGCACTAGGGCACGCGGAGCCCTCAGCCGATTGAGCACCAGCACCACCGCCACCGCGCCGTGATCCACCTGGGCGTCACGGGGACAATAGCGGTTGACGATCTCGCGAACGTGGAGCACCTCCAGCAGGGCATACAGCACGGGCAAGGCACCCAACTGACGGCGCAATTGCGCCCGCGTCAGCGCGTCCACCATGACGGCCAGTGTGATCGCGCCGCTCAAGATCAACCGCGCCACCCCCGCCGCTCACGCCGATCGCATCTTGGCCAACCGCTGGCTCGCCATCCTGTGGAGAATGTGGCAAGCTCGCAAACCGTATGATGAAGCCTATCATTTACAACAGCGCGCTCTTCGCCGCAAGCCGGCCACATAGGCCGGCAGACGGGGCGCAGGGGTAAGAGGTTCCACGGTTGAGTCGCGGGTTGCTCACCCCGCATCCAACCTGTGGAACATAGCCGCCGCAAATTGGCGTTTCGCTATGATCCGTCTCGTATGCCTATCGGTGGTCAGAGGCGCTTGACAAAGCATGTCCACGTCAAAAATGGTAGTACCCATTTGTGCAATCCGTTGCGCGGCGCGTGAAATGGTGATATGATACTCGCAGCCAAGGAATGACTTGCCACCTGACAGACGCGAGGCATGTTTCTATCACATTTCCTCTCTAGTCTGATGCCTTGCCTACCCGCCGTCAAAGTCAATCGAATATCGTCCCTGGTGAACAATCACAGCGGGTCCCTGACCCAAGATGGAATTATCTATGCTTTGCCGGGCGCGGCACGCGAGTCAAAGACATTCCCATCGCGCCGGAGGTGATTCCATAGGTGCCCCATGGAGCACCGAGTCGCGTGGGCTACAGCAGACAGAGAAAGAAGGATTGGGTTGAACAACAAGATCAGCAGGCAAGAGGAAAAGAGACGAGTCAAATTGCTCCGTCGTGCATTCCTGGGGGCAACTCTTGCACCGGCGGTACTATGGCTTGCAGCATGCAGCGGACAAGCGGTTTATAGCGGCGCACCACCGTTTACCCCATCGCCACAACCGACCAGCGCACCGACATCTGCACTCCCTTCGCCGACCCCATCACCGTCCGTGCTGGCGCAGGCCGCGCCGCCAACACCTGTGTGTGGACATCTCACACTTACACCGCCGGAGACGGAAGGTCCTTACTTTAAAGCCGGCTCACCTGAGCGCGCGTCGCTGCTCGAGCCCGGCATGACCGGGACGAAACTGGTCCTCACAGGGTATGTCGTGACGGCCGACTGCGAACCCGTGGCTCACGCGCTGCTGGACTTTTGGCAGGCGAACGATCACGGTCAGTATGATAACAGCGGTTACACGCTGCGCGGGCATCAGTTCACGGATTCGGCCGGACGCTACAGGCTGATAACCATCGTCCCAGGGTTGTACCCCGGAAGGACGGAGCACATTCACGTCAAGGTGCAGGGGCTAAAGGGTCCGATTCTGACAACTCAATTGTACTTGCCCGGAGTACCGCAGAATCAAGCAGACAGCATCTTTGATCCGAAATTGGTGATGACGGTACAGGACACCAGCGACGGCATGGCGGCGATATTCAACTTTGTGATAAGCACACAGTAGAAGGGGAGCAAGGTTATGGTCATTCGGAAAATCACTCGCATCGCGTGGTTTGCAAGTGTGCTTGTTTTCTTGGCTGCCGGATGTGGGGGTGCACCCGGTTCTTCCAATACACCTGCGTCAGATGTCATACTCTCCCCGACGAGTTTACCCACTCCTTCAAGCTTCCCATCGCCGACAACTAGTCCGACGCCTACCGGCACGCCATCTTTGACTGTCCTTCCTCGCACACCTACGCCCGGCCCGGCGACTGCCACAGTTGATCGTCCGAATTCAACCGATTGGATCACCTACCATCGCGATAATATTCGCACAGGCTACGTGCCCGATATGCCGGATCCACAACGGCTGGCTGTTGCCTGGAACACTGCGTTGGACGGCGCTGTGTATGCAGAGCCGTTGGTCGTCGGTGGACACGTGCTGGTGGCTACAGAAGGAGATACCTTGTACTCGTTGGATGCTCGCACGGGGCAGATCGAGTGGCGGACAAACGTCGGCGAGCCAGCGCCGCGCTCCACGTTGCCTTGCGGCAACATTGACCCACTCGGCATCACCGGCACACCCGTGTATGACCCGGCCACCGGACTGGTCTTTGCCGTGGCCGAGGTGCGCGGGCCGGCGCATATTTTGGTCGGCATTGACGTGCGCACGGGAGAGGTGCGAGTGCATCGCTCGGCAGACCCGGAGGGAATGGTCCCGCTGGCGCACCAACAACGCGCGGCACTCACACTGTCGAACGGCCTGGTCTATATCGGGTACGGCGGCCTGTTCGGCGATTGCGGCAATTATCATGGCTGGGTCGTCGGCTCGCGCACCGATGGAAGCGGCCCCTTGCTCACGTATCAGGTTCCGACCCAGCGTGAGGGAGGGATTTGGGCGCCGGCGGGACCCAGCGTGGATGCTGCAGGTCGCCTCTATGTTTCTGTGGGGAATGGCTCAGAGACAAGCGACGGTTGGGATCACAGCGACTCGGTATTGCGGCTCTCCCCAACGCTCAAGTTAGAGGACGGTTTCGCCCCTGACCAGTGGAGACAGGACAACGCGAGGGACGCGGACCTCGGTTCACTCGGTCCGGTGCTGCTGCCCGGCGGCCTGATCTTTATCGCCGGCAAAGCGGGTATCGGCTATGTGTTACATTCGGAGGCGCTGGGGGGTGTGGGGGGCCAGGTACTGGCGCAACCGATTTGCCATGCCTATGGCGGTGCGGCGGTCGTCGGCTCAACCGTGTTCGTGCCGTGCAATGAAGGCTTGCAGCAGTTTCAAGTCGCACCCGACGGGAGCTTGACCCTGGGCTGGCAAGCGGTCGGGGTTCCCGGATCACCCGTCGTCGGTGGGCACACCGTCTATAGCCTTGATCGCGGCGGTACTTTGCACGCGCTGGATATTGAAACAGGTCAAGCGCGCGCCACAGTCACGGTCGGCGCAACCTCACGCTTTGCATCTCCCACTCTGTACCAAGACCGCGTGTTCATTGGGACTATGGCGGGCATCGTGGCAGTGACTGGCTCATAGAACCGGAACGATTTTGGCATCAAGCTGATCGAATGGTTCCATTTTGACGATCGAGAAAACCATGACCGCTTTATGAGGATGCATCGTCTTGACTGGCTCGTCGTGGCAGTGTTGACGGCGGCCTGCGCATCGTCTTTGGGTCGTGCGCCGATCAACCTTCCAACTCCCAGCCCGCAGGCGACACGACCTGTCGCGCCGATGACTCGGACGCCCGCACCAATGGTGACGATGACGACCATGCTGGCGACGACTCCGTCTACGACGACGCCTGCACCAGTGCCAGCCTGCCACGAAGAGCACGGACAGCTGCAAGTGTCATACCTGGAGAGTCCGACGCTCGCTCGCCGCGTGGCGTATTCCATCTACCTGCCGCCGTGTTACGACACGGACAAGGCGCGTGTTTATCCGGTGGTGTATCTTTTACACGGAGCGAGCGCCGGTCACACCCAATGGCCTGACTTGAACGTCGCGCCGGATGCAGACACGTTGATTGCCCAACACTCCATCGCGCCGCTCGTCGTCGTAATGCCCGACGGAGACTATGAGCTGGGCGAAGATTACGCCGCGTTCGTGCTGCGCGATTTGATGCCCCACATCGAGCAGATCACCCGCGTTGCGCGTGACCGCCAGGGCCGTGCGATCGGTGGCATATCGCTCGGCGGCTCTTTAGCCCTCACCATCGCGCTGGAGCACCCCGATCTGTTCAGTGCCGTAGGAGGACACAGCCCTGCCGTTGATTCGACGCTCGCCGGCCGTCTTGCGCCCACGCCGATGTGGAGCTCACTGCGCGTGTATCTGGATGTAGGCCGGAACGATTCTCTCGCACCAGGCGTCGAAGCGTTTGCCGCCGCGTTGGAGGCCCACGACCTCAAGCCTGCTTTTCATCTCTACCCCGGCGGACATAATCGCACCTACTGGCGGGCGCACACCGCCGAATATCTTGCCTTCTACGCAGCAGATTGGTAAACGAGAATTTGCCTAGTTTACCAACCTCTGGGTCAGTGGCGACCCATTTCTGCCGCACCTGCCAGCCGGGTTTGATGGTTAATCGCTTAACAAATGGATTCCGAAATCAAAAGTCTTCTCTCTCTTCAGTAATCTTTGCTAGGTCAATTCTTTGCGCCAACTCAGACACATATTCGTCAATCCACTGCCTCACCTTCTCATTCTCCTCCCCCTCTTTGAAATCTAATAATCGCTGCCTCTTATTCTGCAAATGCGAGCTCTCAGAGCCTGACCATCCCTCTGTCGAGAAATTTGCAGTTAGATTTCTACGGACGTCTTTTCGTTCCCCATAGCGAATGAGCACTTCTCGCGCCCAGCAAACTCTGCCTCCCTCGCGGAAGAGTAATTTTGGAACAAAGCTAGCAAGATACCACGCACGATTCTCTACATCTTCGTCCACCCATCGCCAAATAGCTTCCACCGGAATCAAGGACAAAGCACCTTCATGTTCTTCGTCCCAGAAGTCCTCACCCCTCAGCCAACTCGTAATGGAATATGCGTGCAGACCTTTGGGCGGATCGAGGTATTCTGCGATCCGTCTCCAGGCCTCGTCAGGATACCGCTGGGTAATCTCAGCAAGTACAGAGTGGGTTTCTGAGTAGAAGGTTCCAAGAATGGTTCCGCTTTCCCCTAAATGCTCAAGCATGACGTCGGCAAGTTCCAGGCTCATCGTGGGATAGAGTCGCACAAAGGCCTTTCCTATCAATGTCCAATGATAAGAAGCCATTTGATCACGTCTGATTGCCTCAGATTCCCGAAACAGTGAAGGGCTAGTGAGAAGCTTTAGTGTCAGTTCTTCAGGCAAGCTATATCGAGAATCTTTCAAATAATAGTGAGAGTACAGAGCAAGTGCGATATGGACAGCGTAGGCATCTGCGTGAGAAAGCAAGAATTCAATCCACTTTCTGAATACGTTCTCAGACAATTCTTTGATGACACCCCCGTAGACGAACATCTGAAAATGCCCGATGTCAGCAGCTCTTTCGTCTACAATCTTGAGAATGCGGAGAGCCGCTCTGTCGGACAACTTACCTGAACGCCAAGTCAATTCTGTCACCCAGATATTTAGTTTCTCATCCTGTGAGAAAGAATCTAATAACTCCTCCCATTTCTGTTGATCCTGCTCCAACAAAGCACGCAGATATCCACCGAAGAAGTAGGCACTGGCATTTGTGGTTGCGCTCTTCTGTGCTTCGGCGATTATCGGCAGGATCGAGAATCCTCTGTCTCTCTTACCGAGTTCATAACCAAACTGATATCCATTTTGCGCTTCGGTTGTAACAAGCCACTTTAGTTCTGGATGTAGTAGCTCTCGATTTTCAATGGCCTGTTGAGCCAAATCTTCAATCCGCGATTGGGCTTGATCAATAACGAGTTTTCCCTCCTCATAAGATTTATCTTCCAAGATGTTCATTCCCACATAACGATTCATTAGAGATGCAAAGTCAGTGCCGGTCAGTGTATTTTTTAGCTGTTCCCAGCTTTCTCTAGCCTCTTGAGGTAAACGCTCTCCGTCGTAGTGCAATATTTGGATAACGATTCCTAAGACTTGTTTCTTGTCTACATACAGTTTCTGCGAGAGATCGCGCACAGTCTCAATGACCATGCCACTCAAATTCCCCCACCAGCCTAACGATCGAGCATTCCGAAGGAGAATGGCGGTGGCTTCGCGGCACTCGTCATCTGGCAAACTATCCAGCTTGTTGTATAGATACTGCCATACTTGGCGGTAAGCATCGAATAATTCTCCATACGTTTGAGGGGCCCAAAGTTCAGGCTCCTTGCCTACTATCCGAGGCGAGTCGGTAACCGGCCCCCAGTACACCCGCGCCAATGCCCGGTCACAAGCACGCAGAGCAAGCATTCTTCGCTCTTTAGAATCTGACTCCAAAGTCTCCTTGAGCACTGGAAAACGTTCCTGTGGAGAAGCCCCTGTTCGGGACAGTTCTTTATGCTCGCTGACTGAGAAAAGTTCAACGAAAATGCCACTGGCATTGTTGGACCAAGTCTCGTTCTCAGCTTCGCCTAACGCAAGGAGTAACCTTGCAGCATCCGCAAACAGACTTTTCGATCTTGCGATTTCCTCAAGGGACCACACAACTTCTCTGCGGCCTGTTGTGAATTGTAAGAGTTCTTCTTTACTCCAAGTGCCTACGGTTTTCTTGAGACATTCTATAGCTCCTTCCGGGTCAGCCTTTGCCAAGCATCGAAAAAACCGTGGCCCGAGCCCCCTCCCTAGGAGCTCTGGATTCTGTTGAAAGAGGCCTTGCTCTCCCAAAAGTGCTCTGACGCTGCGGAAAGCAATTGGTGACCCAGCGGCGTATTCAAACATCTCAAGGAACCAGTTAAGTAGTATCGGAGGAAGCGAGGTTACGTCATCAGGAGAGAATCCTTCCCCATAAGTGTCCCACCAGTCAATCCATAGCTTGATATGGAGTGGCTTGGGTGTTATATAGAGGGTGTTTTCACCTTGAAGGATTTTGCGGCCCTTCAAACTTCTAATGATCTCTCGGAATCTCGGCCAAGTGATTTGAGGGTCTGCCCGCTGAACCAATTGTGCGACAGCTTTCGCCTCGGCTGCAACCGGCTGCCCATAGCCAAACCTTTTGAAAAGCGCTATGTGGCGGAGCACTGTTCGCCTCTGTCGAACATCTTCACCACTTGAATCATCTGGTCCCACTATGTAGCGTTCCCATACATCAACAGTACCAGGAGGCTTTAGTAGATCCTCCTCATTGTTCGACAAGTTCCACCCGAAAACATGCGCCACCCTTGGTGAACCACTGCATTCTCTTGCCCATCTATCAGCTTGATCCTTGGGAATACCATATCCCTGGATAATGAGGCTGATCTGCGCCTCTCCAAGAGGCGGCACGTCGAAGTAGCTAATGCCAGAGGAATCATCTCTCTCGTTATAGATCGAAACGAGCTTTACCCTTGGGCTATGACATAGGAGCCTGTCCCAAATGTACGCTCTGGTATCAGGATCGCATTCATCAAGTATCAGAATCGCATGAAACTCACCTCTCATGATATCGGTCATTAAATTGCTATCTCGAAAGCGGCTTGCAGCACAGTAAATAACTAAAGGGCGTAGGTCGTCCGTGTTCATCGCTTCAAGAACAAGCCTTGTCTTTCCAATTCCAGCTTCCCCCCACACTCGAATGTGTACAGGGCTTTCGCTACGACGTAACTCTGTCCGGAGTTTCAAGATGATCTCTTCTTGCCGTTCGCCTGCTACAAACCCTTTTCTCATTTCCTCGTGGGTTGCCCATTCTTGATGCGTCTCGAATATTCCCGAAAAGTGACGGTTTGTTCGCAACGCCAAGGCAGGAAACGGGCGAAGGAAACTGATGAGGTTGTTCAGGCACCAGACATCAACTCGAGGGTTCTGGTACCCACACTCCTTGAAGTAGTAATCAAGATTCTCTACGGCGCTCTGACGCTGTTTATCATTCAACTCTTGTCCGAAACAAACCAAAACATACGCACCGTTCTTGTCAAGGCATTCTTTGACATGGCTACCTAGGTTTTGTCTCGCAGGCGGTCTGTCATCAAATAACTCTTTCTGGATTTCGGATTTTTGCCAAGGCAAGAAGGTCGATCCGGTCTTTATCTGATAGCCATTGAATCCACCCATAATAAAGTTACTTGGCACCAAAGCGCTGCTCGCGTCAGCCGAAGCATCAATCCCACCATCAGGTATGTTAATCCAACTTGACACATTGATTTTGTTCAGAGGTATACCTATTCTTGAAGCTTCGGCCCAAAGCAACTCGCGGAACAGGTTTACTGCTTCTTCGGGTTTCAAGATTTTCAAATGTTCGTTTTTGACTGTAAGAATTGTGTCAATATCCATGTTGCCCTCACTGGCCGGATAAGTTGCCTAGGTAAGCTGTTGGTCGTCAAAAATGGCTGCCATGCGCAGTATTATACCTCTCTGACCCGGCAACACAAGAACGCAATCAGCAGATTCTGTTCCGTCCTTGCCCGCCGATCAGCGAACTCTATCTGGTTGTGTTTTGAGCTTACCACTTCCGACGTTGCAGACTGGAACCCTTAGCTTATCGGCATACACTTTCATCGGGTTACTCCGTCTGTGCAAACCAATTCCTCTACCACTTTGCTTCCACCCTCTTCCCTCTTCTCCCGGCGTCACCAGCTCGATGAAACAAAGTGCTGTGGCTCAATGTGCGCTTGACGTCTTCTCCCCGCAGAGTCATTACTACAAATCCACCGATTCGATCCTGCTGAGTAAATCATTGACCTGGATTGTCCACTACCCATCCAACAGAATTGGGGGTATCATCCATCCGGGCCGATTCTGCGCGTGTCCGGTTCCGCGGCGATGGTGGCACAACGTGGCGTCTATTTGGGAAGCCAAAGGAACCCGATTACCCATCGTTTACTGCGATGGCGGTCATCTTCGACCCGCAGCCTGTCCTGGTTGCTGGCATTAGAGATGCTGGTGGCTGGCGGTACACTGCGCCCTAATAGAAGGCCAAAAAGGAGGACTAGTCATACACTGGAAGAAGGAGCGACTGACTTCGCTTTTTGCTAGTTGACATTTGGCGTGATGGATTTATAATTTCTTTAGCCAAGCGACTTACTGTTTCTCTATCTGGGTTGTATTGAATCTTCTGTTTGACTCTCCGCTTTATCAATGCCATCGGTTCTGAATGCGATGGTGATGCGAATAGATGTAAACAACTCCCGATCGAATCAGAAAAGACGTCATCACGACCGGCAGGGCATGCGTGCGGATCATTGAGGCGGCTGATGTCCTGCTCGACAAGCGTCCAGCATGGGCTGAGAAGTTACTGCTGAGGATGGTGAGGTCGTTGTATTCGCACCGTCTGCGCGGATTGGTTGCGGTATTACCGAGCGACCTGACAGGAGAAATCCTGGTGGCGAGCGAGAACATGATGGGGCCTGTGCGAGAATTCACGAAGAACTAGAATGCGGCTGAAAGTTGACGGGCAGTCGGAATATATACATTAAATCACACATTACTCTATCTATGGGTTCGGTCTGAAAATGTAGCAAATCCAGTCGGTATGGGTGGATGCTGTCATGTGCATCATTCGAAACGCCAGTCAATATCGGCGATTCAGAACCCATAGATGAGCATGCATATTCGGCCTGATTTCGATGTCGTTTCACCTTTTTACGGATATGAGCGAGGCAAGAATACGTGGTTGTTGACATTGACAAATGCTCTCTGAGTGCATATCATGGATGCATGTTCATAATCCCATAGAGGCTTCAATCTCCGACTCATGTTGGGTGCATGGGGCGAACTTATGGATAGAGTACATTGAGTGGTACCTGTATGCTATTGAATTAGACCAGATGTGGGATACAATGCTAAATAGAAGGTCATGGCATTGACATATACTGAAAGGGGAAAGGGCTAGACCATTAGTTCGGCCGGTACTGGCGGCTTCCTTGCGGATTTGTACTTGCAGATCGATTTGGTATATAATGTGGCCTTGTTGTCTATCTCATTGAGCAGATCAGGCAGAACATTGCCGAAGGCTTGCCAATGCCGACATCATTTCTAAGATCTTTAAGCGTATTTGCATGTGGCTGCATCGGAGCGATCGCACCTGAGATTATCAGACTGTACAAGCTTCGGCAGCAGAAAGAGAGAATAGAGTTTCCTAGGAGCTACTTTCTATTCATAATACCTTTCATCGTTCTCGGGGGTTTCGTTGCATTGATATTGGACTCATCCCCCATGTGGAGCGCTTTTCTTGAGGGTGCTGCTGTTCAATTCACTGTATCGGCTGTAGCAGGTTCAGACATGGGGAAAGCTCGAAAACTGTCTGAGGAAGATATCGAGAGGATTGGCGAAAAAGTTCGTGAAGTAATAACTAGCTTAGCGAATCGATCGGTGAGACCAAGCTAATCAGAAAGCTAAAAGCCGGAAGCCGGACAAAGAAGACAGTAGTATCTGGATTGCCTGTTTTGTTCAAAAGCAACCAGATGCGGTAGATGGAGGGCAACATGGAATCCGCTATGACTGGCCCGACGGAAAAAGCCGCAAGCGACATTCAAGAGCCGGATAGGTTTTCAGGACAAGTAAATCGTATGGACATCAGGTTAGCGCCCGTATTGGGACGTTTTTTGTCGCAACAACCGGGAAGTGAGGAGCAAGAGCCAGACAAGGTCAACTCGAAACCGAAGAAGGAGCTTGCCTCAAAGAAGCCTGACAAAAGTAAGGGAACGCGCAAGCTGACATTCCGAGAGTTTCTTGGTGCCTTGTGGTGGTAAAGTACCTGTAATGGACTGACGATAATGCGGAGTTCGCAGTATGCTTCAGGCTATGAACTACCTGAAGCAGAGAATCATCACATATTGTCCTCCTATTTAGTACCTCCTCTTGATTGACAGTTGACGACTTCTTATCTTCCTCTTTAGCTCGACCAGTTGGCTTTGCTCGTAAGTAGACAACTGACGAAACTGTCTTCATGATTGGATTGACCGATGTGAATGGTGTACCACACCTGTTGCTGGAATGGATATGGCAGATTCGTACCTCAAGGGCTGTATGCCTTGTGAAGGTCGTGATAGTTGGGACAAGGATTAGGCTTTGCCGACAAGAAGTGTGACCTACTCGCTAACCTATTTTACCCTCTCCCCCTCTCCTCGGCTGCAATGACCTGGCGCGTGACATGCACTCTCCAGAGTCAATACCACAAATCCACCGGTTCGGTCCTGCTGACAAGTCGTTGACCTGGATTGTCCACTACCCATCCAACAGAATTGGGGGTATCATCCATCCGGGCCGATTCTGCGCGTGTCCTGTTCCGCAGGCCGATTTGCAGAAGGAAACCGTGGACACGAGTCCGGGGAGGAAACGTCATGAGCCTGAGCAGTCGCCTTATCGGCTGGGCCGCAAGCCTTGCGCCGGCGGACACCTATGACGTCGCCATTGAGCGCAACATCGCGGTGCCGATGCCCGACGGGGTCGTGCTGCTCGCCGATCACTATTACCCATACCCACGGCGCGGCGGCAAGCCACCGACGATCCTGGTGCGCTCTCCCTACGGCCGGGCCGGGACCTGGGGAATGTTCTTTGCCCGCCCCTTTGCCGAGCGCGGGTTCCAGGTGCTCGTCCAGAGCTGCCGGGGGACATTTGGCTCGGGCGGCAAGTTCGATGCATTCCATAACGAACGAGCCGACGGCCTGGCTACCCTCGCCTGGCTCCAACAGCAGACCTGGTTTTCGGGAGAGCTGGCCACCATCGGGCCGAGTTACCTTGGCTTTGTTCAGTGGGCAATCGCTGCCGAGGCAGGCTCAGTCTTGAAGGCGATGGTCCCGCAGGTCACCGCTTCGGAATTCCGCAGCCTGACCTATGCCGGAGAGTCATTCGGCCTCGACTCGGCCCTCACCTGGATCCATCTGCTGAGCCATCAGGAGGACGCACCGCCGGCTGCGCTTGTCGCTTTTGTTCGTACTGCCGGCACACTTGGCGCCGCTCTCAACCACCTGCCTTTGCGTGAAGCAGATGAGACCGCAGTGGGCAAGCCGGTGCCGTTCTTCCGGGAGTGGCTGGAGCATAATGCGCCGGGGGATGAGTGGTGGAAGCCGGTAGACTGGAGCGGGTCAGTCTCCAGGGTAGCCGCCCCCGTTCATCTGATCGGCGGCTGGTATGACATCTTTCTGCCCTACATGATCGCAGACTATACCCGGCTCCGGCAAGCGGGCCGTCAGCCCTATCTCACGATCGGCCCCTGGACCCACACACACCCAGGGTTGATGCTGGCCTCTGTGCGCGAGTCTACCATTTGGTGCCGCGCTCATGTCTTGGGCGACCGCAGCCGGCTGCGCGAGTCGCCGGTTCGGGTCTGGGTGATGGGCGCAAACAAGTGGGAGGATTTTCCGGCGTGGCCCCCGGCCGGCTATCCGGCGCAGCGATGGCATCTGCATGCAGGCAAACGCCTTGGCCGGGCGATTCCGGCCGAGTCGGCGCCTGACCACTATCGCTACGATCCGGCCGACCCGACGCCGGCAGTGGGAGGCTCTAGCCTGAGCCAGAACTCGGGCCCGAAGGATAACCGGTCGCTGGAGGCCAGGCCGGACGTGCTCCTCTACAGCAGCGATCCACTTGAGCGCGACGTGGAGGTCATCGGTCCCATCCGGGTCGAGCTTTACGTCCGGTCTACCGTCGAGCACACCGACTTTTTCGCCCGCCTCTGCGACGTTGATCCATCCGGCAGATCAACCAACATCTGCGACGGGTTACTCCGTCTATGGCCGGGCCATCCGATGCCGGAGGCCGACGGCTGTCTCAAGCTCGACCTTGATCTGTGGCCGACCGCCCATCGCTTCCTGCGAGGTCACCGCATCCGGGTCCAGGTTTCGAGCGGGGCGCATCCTCGCTTTGCGCGCAACCCGGGCAGCGGAGAGCCGTTGGCCACTGCAACCAAGCTGGTTGCCGCCGAACAGTCGGTCTATCACGATCCCGATCATCCGTCGGCCATCCTCCTCCCGACCAGGGCGGAATTGCCGTAAAGATGGGCGCGGGCGCCATTACGCAGCTTCAATTCAGAGGACAGCCAGGATGAACTCGCGCGAGCGGTTGCTGGCCGCGCTCAATCACCAGGAACCTGACTGCGTCCCATTCGATCTGGGCAGCACGCAGGTGACGGGCATTCACGTCATCGCCTACCGCCGCACCGACATGCCTGCATTTTATGCGGATTGGTTTGTCAACCGCATTCGGGCCGGATATTGTATCGTCCCTAATCCGTTCAACCCTAACCAGGTCTCGCGTGTGTCGCTCAAGCCGGAAGACGTGGATGTGATCATATTCTGGACACGTAACCCTCACCCGCTGATGCGCCATTTGGCTGAACTTGACGCACGGGGCTATCGCTACTACTTCCAATACACCCTCCTGGACAATCCTCGCCCGATTGACCCGCACATGCCAGCGCTGGAGGTCTCGCTGACAACCTTTCGCGAGTTGGCTGACCGCGTCGGCCCCGAGCGCGTCATCTGGCGCTACGACCCAATCGTGTATAGCAACGTCACGGGGCCAGAGTTTCACCAGCAAGCCTACGAGCGCATCGCGCGGGCGTTGCGCGGACGCGGAGGCGCGCGCCGCTCTGTCATCAGTCTCCTGGACGTCTACCGCAAGGCAGAGAAACGCCTGAAAGCGTTGGCACAGCAAGGCATCGAGTTGGCAACGCCGGATGAGGATGACCTGGACAAACTGATGCGTGCCCTGGCCGAGATGGCGACCGCAAACGACATCGAGATCACCAGTTGTGCTGAACAGATTGACCTGCGACCCTATGGCGTCCGGCCCGGCAAGTGCGTGGACGACGAGTATATCAAGCGAGTCTTTGGGCTGGAGGTCCCACATGAGAAAGACCCGTCACAAAGACAGGCGTGCGGCTGCGTCGTCAGCCGAGACATTGGCATGTATGACTCGTGTTTGTTCGGCTGCGCCTATTGCTACGCCACGTCCAACCTGGCGCGGGTCAGGGCCAATCACGCGCAACACCATCCCGACTCGCCCTCGTTGATCGGCTGGCACGAAGCAAGCATCGCTCGTCCATGTCCCGCGTCGGCGGGCCGCCTGACAGCGAACGAGTGAAATGAGCCGTGAGTGAGGTGACAAAATGGCAAATCCCAACATCACTGTCGAGGAGCGTGTCGTGTTGTTCGCGGATGTCCACAATTACTCCAAGATCGGCCATGCGCTGGGAGTGGATGCCTGTGACTTTCTGCAAGAGATGTACGAGAAACTGGGTGACATCATCGTCGAGCATGGCGGGACCATTGTCAAGTATCTGGGGGACGCCCTGCTCTGCGTATTTCCTCTGGGCAGTGAAAACGAAGTGGTAAACTGCGCGCTGAAACTGCGCCCGGCTTTCGCGCAAATCGTGAGCCGCCGAGGGCTGTCCATTGAGACGGAACTCGAAATCGGCATTGGATCGGGCCAAGTCGCCACCGGGACCTTCGGGCACAAATCGCTGCTGCAATGGGATGCATTGGGCGAAGAAGTCAATCGAGCGGAGACGATTGGGCATCACCGGGGGATAGCGATCACTGAGCGCGTCTATGGCCGGGTCAAGTCGAGCTATCCGGTTCGCAGGTTGCCCGATTTCAACGTCAAGTGGCAAACCGAGCCTTTGAAAGTATGGGAAGTTTCAGGGGGTGGATATAGAGGCGCACCGTGAGTGAAGAGACCATCCGGTGTGTTGACTGTGGCCGCACATTCGTCTGGAGCTTTGGCGAGCAGCGCTATTTCAAAGGACATGAGGAGGATCATCCATGCTCAACGACGAAACAGCACCCGCACGCGGAGCGTGGGGCGCGCTCGCGGTGACCGAGCCGCTGACGCTAGAACAAATCGAAGCCAAAGCCCGTCATCTGCTGGCGCAGATGAGCCTGGAGGAAAAGGTTGAGCAGATGTCGGGCGATGCGCCACTCCTCTCCGGCATCCTGGAAATGATGCGGGGCTACAACACACGCCCGATCCTGGCAGGCGAGAATCGCCGCCTGGGCATCCCTGGCATTCGCTTCAGCGATGGCCCGCGCGGCGTGGTGATGTATCACTCGACGTGCTTTCCAGTTTCGATGGCGCGCGGTGCGACGTGGGACACTGAGCTGGAGGCACGCGTGGGCGACGCCATCGGCGTCGAGGCTCGCTCACAAGGCGCGAACTTTTTTGGCGGCGTGTGTATCAACCTGCTGCGGCATTCGGCCTGGGGGCGCGCCCAGGAGACCTACGGCGAAGACCCGTACCACCTGGGCGAGATGGGCGCGGCGCTCGTGCGTGGCGTGCAGCGCCACGTGATGGCGTGTGTCAAACACTATGCCCTCAATAGCATCGAGAACACCCGCTTCAAAGTAGATGTACGAGTGGACGAGCGCACGCTCCGCGAGGTCTATCTGCCGCATTTCAAGCGCTGCCTGGACGAGGGCGCGGCAGCGGTGATGAGTGCATACAACAAGGTCAACGGCGTCTACTGCGGCCATCATGCCCATCTGCTGCGCGACATCTTGAAGCGCGAGTGGAGCTTTGCGGGTTTCGTCATGTCTGACTTTGTGTTCGGCATCCGCGACGCTAAAGCGGCGGCCAACGGCGGGCTAGATATCGAGATGCCGTTCCGCTGGCACTATGCAGCGCGGCTCCAGCGGCTGGTCGAGCAGGACCAGGTGCCCGAGTCCGTCATTGACGAAGCGGTGCTGCGGATTTTGCGGTGCAAGATTCGGTTTGCCCAGGTGGGCGAAGCCGGACGCTACGGCCCGCAGGCGGTCGTCAGCGATGAGCATCGGGCGCTCGCGCGCGAGGTAGCACAGAAATCCATCGTCTTGCTCAAGAACGACGCGGTGAATGGCCGACCCGTGCTGCCGATAGACACAACGCAGGTCAAGCGCCTGGCCGTCATCGGCAGGCTCGCCACGGTGCGGAACATTGGCGATCACGGCAGCAGCATGGTGCGCCCGCCGCACGTCGTCACACCGCTACAGGGCATTCAAGCCACCGTGGGACAAACGGTTGAGGTCGCCTTTCACGATGGACGCAATACCGCCTCAGCCGCGCAAGCCGCCCGTGCAGCAGACATTGCCATCGTCATCGCAGGTTACACCCATCGGGAAGAAGGCGAAAACATCGGCTACCAGCTCGCGGGCGGCGACCGGCCCTCGCTCACGTTGAGCCGCCACGACGGGGCGTTGATTCAGGCCGTCGCAGCGGCCCAGGCCAACACCGTCGTCGTGCTGATCGGCGGCAGCGCCATCATCACCGAAGCCTGGCGAAATCAGGTGCCCGCGATCCTGATGGCCTGGTACCCTGGCATGGAAGGTGGTCATGCCATCGCCGACATTGTGTTCGGGAAGGTGAACCCGAGCGGCAAGTTGCCATGCGTGTTTCCCAGGTCAGAGAAACATCTGCCATTCTTTGACCGGCACGCCGAGTCCATCGAATACGGATACTATCACGGCTACCGGTTGATGGACAAGGAAGGTTATGAGCCGGCCTTTCCCTTCGGCTTTTGCCTTAGCTATACGACGTTCGAGTACAGACGCTTGCAACTCGACCAGAATGAGGTCGCCGCCGATGGCAGCCTGCGCGTCAGTGTCGAGATCACCAACGCCGGCCCGCGCGCCGGCGACGAGGTGGCACAACTGTACATGGGCTATGAGGGCGCAAAGGTGGATCGGCCTGTGAAGGATTTGAAGGGTTTTGCTCGCGTGCATCTTGAGCCGGGCGAAACGAAGCGGGTGGAACTCACACTTCCCATCCAGCGGCTGGCCTATTACGATGAAGCGCAGGCACGCTGGGTCATCGAGCCGATCACGTATCGCGTCTACGTCGGCCCGTCGTCACGGCCAGACGTTTTGCTGGCAGGGCGGTTTCGCGTGTGTGGTTAGAATCGCACGTCGCCGCAGCAGGCCGCCCCAGTAAATGGTTCGGCCATGCTGTGCAGATAGAATAAAGGAGATACTTGATGAAAGTCAATCGTCAGTGGCGGCTTGCGGCCCGGCCCGTGGGCCTGGTCAAAGAATCGGATTTCGAGTGGAGAGAAGAACCCGTACCGACGCCCGGCGAAGGCGAGCTTCTCGTCCACAACCTGTACCTGTCGCTCGATCCGACCAATCGAGGCTGGATGAACGAAACGGCTACGTACCTACCATCCATCGCCATTGGCTCAGTGATGCGGGGCATCACCCTCGGCGTCGTCGAGCAATCTCGCCACGCTCGCTTTCCGGAAGGGACGCTTGTTCAGGGGACGCTGGGCTGGCAGGACTATGCGCTTTCGAACGGCGCCGGTCTCACGGTTTTGCCTGGCGACCCATCCATTCCGCTGACGGCTCACCTGGGCCTGTTTGGCATCATCGGGCCGACGGCTTACTTTGGCTTGCTCGACATCGGCAAGCCTCAGCCGGGCGAGACGCTCGTCGTGTCGGCCGCCGCCGGAGCGGTCGGGTCGTTGGTAGGCCAGATCGGCAAGATCAAAGGCTGCCGTGTCGTCGGGGTCGCAGGCAGCGAGGAAAAATGTCGCTGGATCAAGGATGAGCTTGGCTTTGACGCTGCGATCAACTACAAGACCGAGCGCGTCCGCGCCAGCCTGAAGCAACACTGTCCGGATGGCATTGATGTCCACTTTGAGAACGTCGGCGGCGACATCCTCGATGCGGTCCTGAGCCTGATCAATCTGCGCGCCCGCATCGTGCTGTGCGGCTTGATCGCGCAATACAATGCCACTCAGCCCGTGCCCGGCCCCTATTACTTTGGCAACCTCCTGACCCGGCGCGCCCGCGTTGAGGGCTTTATCGTGCTCGACTATGCGCCGCGTTTCCAGGAAGCGGTGCGCGACCTGAGCCAGTGGTATACTGAAGGCAAGCTTCGCTATCGTGTGGAGGTCGTGGAAGGTCTGGAGAATGCACCGCGCGCCCTGAACAAACTCTTTGACGGATCGAACCAGGGCAAGCTCGTCGTCAAGCTCTCAACTGACTCTCCATCATGACGCGAGCCTGTTCCGAACCATCTTCCACGAGTCGGTGATCAGGAAACTCGCATCCATGTTGAGCACCATCTGCTCAAACCGCTTCATCGGCACGGCAAAGGTGAGCCGGTCATCCGGCACGCTGGGGCGAGCGGACACATCAAACATGCCCAGGACGCAGCGCGGATGCTCGGACTGCGCTTCCTCGTACGGGTAATTGATGATCGAGGCGCAGCCGGACCCCATCGGCGTGATGACGCCGTGGGGATCGGCCACATCATAGTTCGCCAGCGTGAACAGGCCCGACAGGACATCCGGCGTGGCGAAGAACACGACGGCCAGCGGCTGCTCATCCGGCGCGAGCTTGTCCCACCGTTTGAACACCAGATACTGGCCGGGCGCTTGAAAGGGCAGATGGTGCGCCAGGTGTTGCTGGACCAATTCGGGAGACAGTTTGTAGCGCTCGCCTTCCATCTCGCCCGGAATGCCGCACGACAGAAAATATTCAAACCGGGGGCGAAGCTTCTGAGTAAAGCCGGTATACCGTTTGCCGCCGGCGCAGCCGGGCGTCGTCGCGTCATACACAAAGGGAAAGCCCTCTCGCACGCGGTTGAGATTGCCGATCAAGCAGCGCTCCGCGTGGGTTGACGCACGCACGTCCTCGTCGCGCGCGTGATCGCTATAGAAATAACAGATCGGCAGTTCGCTGCCCGCGAAATATCGCTTCCAGCGAGCGCTAAAGGTTTCGGCAAACTGGGTATCCATAGCATGACCCTCCTCTTCACAGATCAATCCAATTGTCAATTTATACACACCAGACCGACCTAAGGCGTCGGGCTGACAAAGCGCGTCGTCCCGATGAAAATGACATTCCATCCGCTGAACAGAACCAGCAGATTGAGTGCCAGCCACGCCAGGGTGGATCGCCACGACGAGCCGTCCCGTCCTGCGCTGTCCGCAAAGAGCACCAAATCCAACAGATTGGCGGCCGGGTGAGCACAGATGAACAAGCCAAGCAACACGCCGAGGCTGCCATCCAGCTTGTTGCTGCCTGTGAGCGTGCGCTGATAATAGAGCCAACCGCTGTAGGCGATGGCGACCAGGATCAACGCCCACATCGTCTTGACGTTGCGTCCGCGCCGACGCTCACGCATCATCATCACTCAATTCTGCCAGAGCCGTCACCGGCTGTCGCGTTCCCAATAGTAGAGGACATCCTGCATCAGCTTGAGCTTGCCCGCGCCCGGACTACGCCGCCATTCGTGCTCGATCAAACGCGCCACCAGCTCCTGGTCGCCGCGCGCCTTTTGGAGCAGGCGTTGATAGACCTGCTTTTCCTGGCTGTGACGCTGGCGCGGAAGCACCTGGGTCACATAGATAACAACGCCGACCGCGGCCAGGAGTATCGGGATCAGATAGATGCCCCACGTCAGCGCGTAGGCCAGATAGGCCGAAAGGGTCAGGGCCGCTACAATGACGATCAAGTATTGGGGCCACGCCGCGTGACTGGACGAGTCGGCGCCCCCGCAGGGCGTCCTGGGGACTGGCGGCTCATTGTCATACAGGAGCAAATCATCGTAAGCAGCGGCTTTTGACCAGCCGGTCTCATGATCCGAGCCACACTCGGGACAGGCTGTGGCGCTGGATGGGACTTGCGCTCCGCAATGAGGACAGGTGAAATATCGTTCCACTCGGTATTCTCTGCTCTCGGGTGAGGCGTAACGTCCGGGAGTATTGTATGCCAGGTCGGCCATCTGTCAACCCACACAACCGGCAAGATCACGCGGGTTTATGATACAATACCTGCATGTCTATGATTCCGTTGCATCTTCATTCCCACTGGAGCCTGCTCGACGGCGTTCCGTCCGTCGGCGAGATCGTCGAGTTCGCTCAAGCGTCCGGTCTTCCCGCGCTAGCCCTCACGGACACCAATGCCATGTATGGCGCGATGGAGTTTGTCTCCGCCTGCCGCAAGGCTGGCATCGCGCCCATTATCGGCGCCGAATTGACGCTGACCGGCGGAACTTCGCTGGTCTTGCTGGCTCAGACCATGCCGGGCTACAGCAACCTGTGCCGGCTGGTCACGCGCCTGCAGGCCGCGCCGGATCGCGAAGCAACACTGGCACGCGGTCTATCTTTGGCCGACCTTGCCCAACACACAACAGGGTTGATCGCGCTCTCGGGTGGATACCACGGCCCGCTTGATGCCCGTCTGCAGGAAGGCAACCAACCTCAGGCTGAATCCATCGCGCACGAGATGGTCAACCTCTTTGGGCGAGAGCGATTCTTGATTGAGCTGCAAATCCTACAAGAAGGCGATGCGGAAAAAGCGGCGGCGCTGCAAACGCTGGCTGACCGGCTGCACCTGCGCACCGTCGCCACACACGACATCCACTATCTCTCACCCGCCGATGCACCGCGCTACCGCGTGCTGACGGCGATGCGGAAAGGTTGTCGCCTGTCCGAGTTGCCGGCGTTGCCTGATCTGTCTTATCTTTCGGAAGACGAGATGCGGCGCAGGTTCGCTGATTTTCCAACTGCGCTCGACCCTATCAATTGGATTGTCAATCAGTCTCGTTTCGAGTTTCCTCTCGGCCAGCTTCATTTTCCGTCGCTCGATTTGCCGTCGGGGCGCACCACGCGCGAGGAACTGTGGACGCGCGCGCTTGATGGAGCAGCACAACGCTATGGTGAGATGACACCCGCCATTGAGGCGCGCCTGCGCAAAGAAGTGGACGTGATTGACACGCTGGGCTATACGCCCTACTTTCTCGTCGTCGCTGACGTGGTGCGCTTTGCGCGCGAAAAGCACGTGCCCATCTCGCCGCGTGGGTCGGCCTCGTCGTCGGTCGCCGCCTATTGCCTGGGCATCCATGATGTGGACCCCATCGCGCACAATCTGTATTTTGAGCGTTTCCTCTCGCTGGAGCGCCATGACCCGCCCGATATTGACCTGGACCTGTGCTCGCACCGAAGAGACGAGGTGATTGAGTATGTCTATCGCCGGTACGGGGCTGAACACGTCGCGATGGTGTGTACCTACGCCACGTTGCGTGCTCGCTACGCCTTGCGCGAAGTGGGCAAGGTCTACGGCCTGTCCGAATCACGCATCAAGCAGCTCTCCGGCCAACTGCCCGGCTTTTGGCACCCCGGCGCGCGGAAGCGCATGCAAGATGCACAGGCCGAGCTAATCGAGCAGACGCACGACCCCATCGAGCACGAGGTGCTGGAGATGAGCCGCGCGCTCGACGGCACGCCGCATCACCTCTCGATTCACCCCGGCGGCATCGTCATCTCGCCCGGGCCGATCACCGACCTCGTGCCGCTGCAACACGCGGCCAAAGGCTTGCTTGTCACCCAGTTCGACATGGGCGGCATCGAAAAGCTGGGGCTGGTCAAGATTGACCTGCTGGGCATCAGCGCGCTGACCGTCATCGCCGATTGCGTCGAGTTGATTCAAAAGCGCCAGCCGGATTTCACGCTTGACTCGATTCCCGGCGAAGATGATGCAACTGCGCTGGCATTATCCACCGCGCACAGCATCGGCTGCTTTCAAATCGAAAGCCCCGGGATGCGCATGACGCTGCGGGAACTCGCTGCGCGCACGGTGAACGACCTCATCGTCGCGCTGGCGCTCTACCGGCCTGGGCCGCTCAAAGGCGGGCTGAAGGATGCGTTCGTGCGGCGGTACCTCGGTCAAGAAAACGCCGAGTATTTGCACCCGGCGCTTGAGCCCATCCTGCGCGAGACCTACGGTGTGATCCTGTACCAGGAGCAAGTCCTGCGCATCGCGCACGAGGTCGCCGGCTTTTCGCTGGGCGAGGCCGACATCCTTCGGCGAGCGATGTCCAAGTTCAGGTCGGCGCACGAGATGGAACGCCTGCACCAGCAGTTCATCGCGGGCGCGCAGGCTACGAGCCGGATAGACCCGGCGACGGCGCAACAAATCTGGGAACTGATGGCGGCGTTCGCGGGCTATGGCTTCCCCAAGGCGCACGCTGCGGGTTATGCCGCCGTCGCGTATCGAATGGCGTACCTGAAGACGCACTATCCCGCCGAGTTCATGGCCGCGCGGCTTGCAGTGTGGGGCGGGTTCTACCGGCCGAGTGTGTATATGAGTGAAGCGCGGCGATTGGGGTTGACCGTCAAGCCGCCGCATGTCAACCGCAGCAATGGAGCTTTCACGCTCGAACTACCCCGCACGCTGTGGATGGGATTGGGCCAGGTGCGTGAGTTGACCCACACAACGAAGGAGACCATCATCGCCGAGCGCCCCTTTGAATCACTGGAGGATTTCCTGGCGCGGGCACAGCCGCAATATGTCGAGGCGATCAATCTCGTCAAAGCCGGTGCGCTGGAAGGAGTGGGAAACACCAGCGCCATGCTGGCCCAGCTTACGCGGGACCGCTGGCATGGCCGACACACGGGCCAGGTGGGCCTGCTGGCGATGCAGCCACCGACGGCGATGCCTGAACCAACTCTAAAGGAATGCGCCGAGCGGGAACGCGAGGTGCTGGGGTTGCCCGTCAGCGTGCATCCGCTGCAACGGGTCGCCCAGCCCGCGCCGCACCTGTTGACGCGCAGCGATGAACTGAGCCAGCGCGCAGGCCAGAACGTCACACTCGTCGGCGTGCGACTGGCCGCGCACCGCTGGATGACGCGACAACAGGAATTGATGCTGCTGGTGGACATGGAAGATGAGCATGGCATGTATCAGGTGTTGTGGAGCGGCGCGGCGCGGGACCGGTATCGCTCCGAGTTGGCGCAGCGCGAGCCGGTATTGATTCGCGGGCGCGTGCGGACCGATCGGCAGGGGCAACCTGTTGTGCAGGGGCACGAGATCATGATGTTACGCTAGCCCGAGCAATTTCTGGACAGACCACGGGCGAGCCAGCGCCACAACAAGGTGGTTTGTGTCGAGGCAATCCCGCTGTTCCGTATCCGGTGGACGATCAGGGCTTTCTGAAACTTGTGGCGCAGATCGGGCTGCGTGAGGCGCGCATCTTGTCTCGAATCCTATCCAGTTTTCTTGGAGAGATGTACGCTAGTATAGAGTTGGTCAAGTGAAAACGAGCACTTGTCCACAGGATGCTGTGCACTGACAAGTCCAGATTCAGTGCCCGTGTCATCACTACAGCATGATAAAGCTCACTTTACAACTTGGTCGAAATTCTCTATACTGAGCACATGTTAAGCTTGGGCTGCACATAGCCATCTCATCCACAAGGTGGTGCTTGAGTGAAGACGTTACGTGGCACTCATAACCGACGGGAGATAGGCCAACCCGATCGTGCAGCAAGGAACGGGGTTCAAGTTTCAAGAGGAGCGTTGTGTCGTTGTGGCACAACGCTCTTTTCGTTTTTGTGGGAGGCATGGTTTGGCGGTAACGATCAAAGTTCCGGCTTTGTGGAGATCGGCTGCCGGCGAAACTCGCCAGGTTGAATTGCCGACTGGCAACTTGGCCGATGTGCTGAATGCGCTGGTCGAGCAATTCCCGTCACTCGGCGCGCATTTGTTCGATGAAAAGGGGGAGGTGCGGAGCGCGATCAATTTGTTCGTGAACCAGGAGCACGTGCGCTTTCGGGGCGGGCTATCCATGCCGCTCCAAGATGGGGACGAAGTCTATATTGTGCCGATGATCAGCGGCGGCAGCCGGTGATCATCCCAGCTTCCGGCGGCAAGCATTTGGCACGCTGGTCGTACAAACGAAAGGAGAGGATAGATGGCACGTGGCTATATGGGGGAGATTCTCAACATTGATCTCACCACCGGCAAGATCGAGACGGAAACCCTCGACGAAAAGATGTGCCGGGACTATATCGGAGGCTATGGTCTGGGAGCCAAGCTGCTCTATGACCGGATGCCGACCAATGCCGATCCACTAGGCCCAGATAATATTCTGGGTCTGCTGACCGGGCCGCTGACCGGCACGCCGGCCATCATCGGCTCGCGCTTCATGGCGGTCGGCAAGTCGCCCAAGACCCATACCTGGGGTGACGCCAATTGTGGAGGCTACTGGGGACCCCACCTCAAGTTCGCTGGCTACGACGGCTTGCTGTTCAAGGGCATCGCGGACAAGCCCGTCTACTTGCTCATCGAAGAGGGTGAGGCCACGCTGCGCGACGCCAGCGACCTATGGGGAAAGAATGTGTCCGAGCTGGAGGATATTCTGCTGGCCCGGCACGGCAACGATATCCAGGTCGTATCGGTTGGCCCGGCGGGCGAGAAAAAGAGCTTGCTGGCGGCCATCATGAACGATCGCGAGCGCGCCGCCGGCCGGTCTGGCCTGGGAGCCGTCATGGGAGGAAAACGTCTCAAGGCAGTGGTCGTCCGCGGCCGGTTGAGCGTTCCCGTCCATGACTCCAAGAAGATCAATGCACTCCGGCGCGAGTACCTGCGCCAGAAGACGGGTTTTTATAATACCTTGCACACTTGGGGCACGGCCGGTATCACCCACGACTCGGCGCTGAGCGGCGATTCACCCGTCAAGAACTGGGGCGGCGCCGGCACAGTGGATTTTCCGTCGGAGAGGGCGCGCCGGATCAGCGACGACGCCGTCATTGCCGTTCAGGACTATAAAGCCTATGCCTGCTATGGCTGCCCGATTGGCTGTGGCGGCAAGATGCGGCAGGACACGGGCGAGTTCGCGCTGACGCTCAACGGCGGCGTTGGCCACAAGCCCGAGTACGAGACGCTGTGCATGGCGGGCACCAACCTGCTCAACGACAATTTGCCCTCGATCATCAAGCTCAACGAGATCTGCAACGCCGAGGGCCTGGACACCATCTCGGTCGGCGGCACGCTGGGTTGGGTGGTCGAGTGCTACGAGAACGGGCTGTTGAGCGCGCAAGACCTCGACGGGATGGAGATGCGTTGGGGCAACGCGCGCGCCATCGTGGACATGACCGAAAAGATCGCCAAGCGCGAGGGCGTGGGCGCCATCCTGGCCGACGGGGTCAAGGCGGCCTGGGAGCACTTTGATCACATCGGCACCGAGTTCGCGATCCACATTCAGGGCGAAGAGCTGCCGGCTCACGACCCGCGCTTTACCCCCGGCCTGGCGATGACCTATTATGTGACGGCTACACCAGGCCGCCATACCCAGGGCGGCGAACTGTTGGGACCGCCCGGCCTGGAACTGGAGCCACGGGACAAGTACACCTACTCTGGCCATGCCAACAATCACTGGAAGCTAGTCACGACTATGGAGATGGTCCATGCAGCCGGGCTGTGCATGTTTGGCTACCTGAGTTATCCAGCCCAGTGTATTCCGGACCAGCTCGCGGCTGTGACCGGCTGGGACTTTGACCTGGACGAGGTGTTCAAGACCGGCGAGCGCATCTTTACCATGCGTCACATCTTTAACTTGCGCGAAGGCCACAACCCGCTGACCCGCAACATGCCCGGCCGGATGATCGGTGCGCCGCCGCTCAAGGAGGGCAACGTCAAAGGTGTAACGGTGGACATCAAGAACCTGAATAACGAGTTCCTGACCAAGTTGGGTTGGGACATTCACACGTCGGTGCCCACCGAAGCCAAACTGAGCGAGCTTGGCATGGATTCTTTGTTGGCAGACCGTGCCAAGTGGAACGTGCCTGCAGTAGACTGATTAAGCGGCTGGCTTGGCACACAGCCGCCAGGTCAGAAGGTTCAATTACACCAAGGAGGTAACATCATGGGTACAGTTGGAACAGGTTATACTACCCTGCCTGACCCGCTTGCTGCGGCGGCGCAGGTCGTGGAGCAAGCCAAGGCTGGCCTGGAGGGCAAGCCGACTCTGGCAATCCTGTTTTCCACCACGGACTATGACACGGAAGCCCTGGTGTCGGCCGCGCAAAGACATCTGGGCGATGTGCCTTTGTGGGGCGGGACGTCGTCCACCGGCGTGTTTGCCGGCGGTGGCTGGATAACGGGTGAGAAGGGTGCAGCCAGTCTCATGCTTCTGTCGAACCGCCCGGCCGGAGTGGGCGTAGCCCCCGTCGGGGACGATCCGGTGACAGCGGGCAAGACAGCGACCGCTGCGGCCCTGGCGCAAGCTGGTGGCTCGGCGCGAGTGCTGCTGACGCTGGCGTTCATGGGCCCGGAGGAAGGTTTGCTGGACGGCGTCGCGCAAGTCGCGCCGGGTGTACCGGTGGTCGGAGGGAGTTCTTCCGACCATACCCCGGAGGGGAAATGGCGACAGTTCAGCAACGGGCATAGCTACCAGGGCGCTTTCACCATCGCCGCTCTTGGCGGAGAGGTCGGCTATGCCTTTGCCCATGGATACAGGCTAACGGGCAAAAAGGCCGTGATCACCAAGGCCGCCGGACGGCGGCTGATCGAGCTTGACCATCGCCTGGCGAGGGATGTGTACTCGGAGTGGACCGGCAAGCCGAAGGCCGAGCTGGGAGGCAGCGCCATCCTTGTGTTCAGCGTCCTGCACCCGCTGCTCCTTCACAAAGATGGCGTGACGCTGTCTGTCCACCCCGTGGGCGGAAACGACGATGGATCCATTGATACGGGTGTGCTCTTGCACGAAGGTCAAACGCTGGAACTGGGAGCAGGCACTCCGGACGAGCTAATCGGTGAGGTAGAAAAGGTCGTCCGCGATGCTGCTAAGGGGATAGCGCATCCAACCGCGGTCCTTCTGTCTCACTGTGGAGGCCGGGCGATAGCCTTGGGTGACCGGATCGGGGAAGTCGCCGGCAAGGTTCAGCAGGCCGTCCCGGGTCTCCCCTGGATCGGCTATCTGGCTTTTGGCGAGCAGGGCTGCGCGCTGCCCGGTCAGGCCTCTCACGCCACCCTGAGCCTGTCCGCTCTCGTTCTGGGGGCCGGGTAAAGTCCAGTCGTAAGTCGTGAGGCTCTAGCCTGGTTTCTGAGACATCGGAAGCCGGAGTACCGATCAAGATTCTTGACAGGAGCTGTGCCAGCGCTGCATGGCGGGCACAGCTCCTACTCTTACATCATGAGGCTTGGCATGTACCTGACTCGACACCAGACTGCACAAGGTCCACGCTGGGCGCGGGAGGGTTACTTTTTACCTCTCAGCCTCGGCCTGAGTTTTCTGCTCGAACTGCGCCAATCGGCTATGGTCGAGCTATTGACCGCGCTGCCGCAAGACGAACCGGCCACGGGGACAATTCTTGCGCCGCTTGAGCCGCTGCATGAAGTTTGGGCCGCAGGCGTCATCTATCTGCGGAGCCGCGATGCCCGTAAGGCCGAATCGGCCATGGCGGATATATATGAAAAAGTATACGATGCCATGCGCCCCGAGCTTTTCTTCAAGGCCATTGGTTGGCGCGTGGCGGGGCATACGATGCCCATCCGCATCCGGCAGGATAGTCACTGGAATGTGCCCGAGCCAGAGCTAACGCTTGTCGTGAACTGCCACCAGGAGATCGTAGGGTACTGTGCGGGGAATGACATGTCCTCCCGGGACATTGAAGGAGAGAACTCCCTTTATCTGCCGCAGGCAAAGATGTACGATGGTTCTTGTGCGCTTGGCCCGGGGCTTGCTCTGGCCGAGCCGGATGAGTTGAGCGATCTGCCTATTGAGCTGGAAGTGTTGAGAGCGGGAAGCCTACTGTTTCAGGGTGCGACTCGCACCTCAAACATGAAGCGCAAGCTTGCGGACCTGGTGGCCTATCTTGGCCTGGAATTAGATTTTCCGCATGGAGTGTTTCTCATGACCGGCACCGGGATTGTGCCGGGGAACGACTTTTCCCTGCAACCCGGCGACACTATCCGAATCGAGATGGGTTCGCTCGTCCTCGAAAATGAGGTGCAAAGCATACGTCATACCATTCCGCCCAATCTGCCCCTTCCAGTATTCGACCGGCGCTGATGTCCATGTCGTCTATCATCCATCGTCGGCAATCGCTTTTATTACCATCGCAAGGTCAACCCACAGGGGGGCCTTCGGCTCTTGCATGGAAGCCTCAGGTTGGATCAAGCGCGGTGATGATCGAATTGAGGTGCAGCCTGCCAATAGCCTGGGCAATTTGGACTGGGGACGCGGCGTGTGGGAATACAACTCGTTCTGGGTGTGGGCCAGCGCATCCGGCTTTTTGCCCGATGGCCGCACGGTCGGCTTGAACATGGGCTATGGATTCGGCGATACGTCGGCGGCCACCGAGAACGCGCTGATTCTGAACGGGCGGGTTCACAAGCTGGCCCAGGTGGACTTCCAATATGACTCGTCCCATTTCAAACGTCCGTGGAAGATGGCTGCGCCGGATGGCCGATTGGATCTGGAATTTGTTCCCTTTGTGGAGCGCATCGCCAAGACGGATTTGCAGGTCTTGAGCAGCGAGGTGCATCAGATGTTTGGCCGCTATCGCGGGACGGTGACGGCGGATGATGGCCAAATCATCCGGCTAGATGGACTGATCGGTTTTGCCGAAGAGCATCACGCCAAGTGGTGAGACGGACTCGAGGAGTATGGCATGACACAACCTTTGCTTGACCGGCCGGAAGTATCGCAGGTGTTGTTCTACCCTCGGCGCGCTTACGGCCTTGCTTCAGCACCTGGCGGCGCGCGTTCAGTCGGAGTGGAGGTCGAGCCTGGCATCGTCCTCGGCGGACGGCTATATCCCGCTGCACCGGACGCGCCCGCGATCCTGTTCTTCCATGGCAACGGCGAGATCGCTGAAGATTACGACGACATTGCTCCGATGTATACACAAGTGGGCATCACACTCTGGGTGATGGACTATCGTGGCTACGGAACCAGCGGCGGCGCGCCCTCGGCCAGCCTTTTGCTTTCGGATGCCGTGGCCGTGTTTGAAGCGATGGGCCGCGTGCTGAATGAGAACGGTCTCGCTCCTGCGCGCCTGTACGTGATGGGACGGTCGCTCGGCAGCGCGGCAGCGATTGAAATAGCGGCTCGTGCGGATGAGCGTCTGGCCGGATTGATCGTCGAGAGCGGCTTTGCGAACACCCTTGCACTCCTGGCCCGCCTGGGCCTGCAGGTGCGCGGCGCAGATGAAGAGCGCGCCGGGTTCGGCAACGCCGCCAAGTTGAGCCGCATCGCCTTGCCCGTCCTTATCATGCACGGTCAAGACGACGTGTTGATTCCAGCCACGGACGCGCACGAACTGCACCATCGCTGCACTTCGCCCGATAAGCAGTTGGTGTTGATCCCCCGCGCCGGCCACAACGATTTGATGATGGTCGGCATGAAGTCATATATGGAAGCGATCCGGCGATTCGTCGGGGGCCAGACCAGAACTTAGTCAGCATGCACCGAACCGTCTTTCTTTCCTCACCAGTCACCACAAATTTCGCGTGTGCTATCTCCAAAACCTCGACTGTGATACCGAGACGGGGAAGGCAAGATGGATCGTCCATTCATCAAAGGGCTTGAGCTCAGCGAATTGTTCTACCGAGAGGCGGTCGGCCCCCTTCTGGCATCGCACTGGCCCGACCTGACCTACTCGGCCGCCTTGATCGGGCCGGGCTCCGACGTCCTGGGGTTCGACGACGCTCAGTCTAGGGATCACGATTGGGGCCCACGGTTAATGCTGTTCCTGACCGAGGCCGACTATGCGACTCAACGTGACGCCATTGACCAGATGCTGCGTCAGGAGCTTCCCGGAGAAATCCGCGGGTACCCCACGAGTTTCGGGCGTCACGAGGATGGCACGGCGGTGATGACGGCCAACGACGGCAACTCGATCCCGCGGGGGGCTGCGCCTCAGCATGGCGTCCTGTTCCTGACTGCCCAGCGTTTTTTCACGAGCGTGCTCCAGTTCGACCCCATGAGGGACATACAGCCTGTGGACTGGCTCACCGCGCCGGAGAATTGTCTGCTGATGCTCACGTCAGGCCGCGTGTTTCACGATGGCCTGGGCCAGGGCGCCGTCCCCGGCGGGTTGGAATTCATACGCGCCAGACTGCGCTATTACCCGCACGATGTCTGGTTGTATCGGCTGGCGGCCCAGTGGCGGCGCATCGCCCAGGAAGAAGCGTTCATGGGCCGCTGCGGCCAAGTGGGCGACGACCTCGGCTCGCGTCTGTTCGCGGCGCGGTTGGTTCACGATCTGATGCGACTGTGTTTCTTAATGGAACGGCGCTACGCGCCCTACCTCAAGTGGCTGGGGACGGCGTTTGCGCAACTCGAGCGTGCCGCTCAACTCGCGCCTGTCTTGATGCAGGTACTGGCAGCGCAGACATGGCCGGAGCGAGAAGAACATCTGATGGCAACCTACGAGCTAGTCGTGGGGCTGCACAACGGGTTGGGAATTACGACTCCCTTGCCACCCTCTGTATCACCCTATTACTCGCGTCCCTTTCTGGTTATCCATGCGGACAGATTTGTGGATGCCATCCGCGCGGCGATCCCGGACAAAGAGGTTCTGGAATTGCGAGTACCTGGGGGCGGTCGATCAATTCATTGATTCGACCGACGCACTGAATCACTTTGAGCGGTTCAAAACGGTGTTCGGAGCGTCGAGAGGATGATCGTAAGTCCGCCGGTCTCGAACGGTCGAGCCAGACTCAGCGGCCCATGTCGCCATCGGTTCGTGTTCCTCCACAACATGCGCCGGGCAACGAGGCTCGACGATGTTCGCCGGCGCAACACCGGGGAAATGTCTCATGCCAGTGCCGGCACAGCCGACGTGTCCCCGCGCGGCGCTGCACACCGTTCGACGGCGGCCAGGACATCCTTCAATGAAAAGCGGAGCATGGGTCTCACCTCTTTAGCAAATTTACCTAGAGGTTACACCCAATCCCCAAGATTTCAACCCACCCGCCATTTCAGGCATTTCACCTCTGAACCCACATGAGCCGAAAGCTCAACTTTGCGATCTGAGCGTCTTTGTGCTATCCTAATTGCGTATGCAGTCCTATTCGCATGTCATGGTCAGCCCTGCATTCTGATGTGTGATCCATTGCAACTGACCGACGAGACGCTCATCATTCCGCAGCAGCTTGCGCTCGTTCTGGCGTTGTGCGATGGAACACACGAGAATGCCAGTGTCTCAAGTGCATCGCGAGTTGTGGTGTGTGGCCTATGATGCGCAACGAGTCCACTTACCCGGCGGTATGGAACAGCCTCAAGCGCGCGTGGCGTTTTCTGGTTCGGATGGATTTGGCCGCCATCCTTATCGTCTTGGTATTGCTTGTCACTGCTCTCGGCTCTTGCTTTCCGCATTTTTCGCCCGCAACTGCCGCCGACGCTAGCCGATGGGCGCGTTGGGAAACAGACCTACGCGCAAGATGCGGCGCGCTGACTGACTTGTTGGTTGCAGGCGGAGCCTTCCGCTGGTTCCAGTCCCCAGGTTTCCTGATCCCTCTCGCGTTGTTGATGGCAATCCCGCAGACTTGCGCCGTCATCGCGCTTGTCGGCCTGGTGGGGGTGTTGGCGCTCGTGTAGCGCCTGCGCCTCTTGACATTGAAATGCGGCGCTCTCATCATCTCACCTCGGATGTCCTACTGGAATCAGGTACAAGGGCTGCTGATCCGAGGGCAGCGCAAGTCCCTGCTTCACCGTGTCGTCCTCAAAAGCGCCGATGGGCACAGCGCCAAGATTCAGGGCGACAGCCTGAAGTAACACATTCTGCGCAGCGTGGCCGGCCTCCAGGTGAACGTAGCGCGGGCTGCGATCTGCGCCATACTTGTCCGCTGTGCGCGCATACACCGCCGCGATCACGAGCACGGCGGGCGCGTTCAACACCGGCTCCTGGCGCAACGCCGCCGCATACAACCGAGGCCGCGCGTCACCTTCCATATGCACACTCATCCGATGTCCCTGCGGTTCATAGCGATACGTCGCCTCGCGCGTCACGACGTACACTTCCAACGGATACAGCGCGCCCGCCGACGGCGCCGTGCGAAGACCGGCAGGATGCGTCATGCCCTGCGCGGCCCACAGCAATTGCCCCAGTTCCGCCAGTGTCAAAGGCGTATCGGCAAACTCGCGCACCGACCGCCGTTGCGCCAGGGCCTCTTCGAGCGACAGCGGTCCCTTCAGCTGGGGTGCGGGCAGCGCCGTCACTTGAGGCGAGGAGGCGCTGGTTATGCCGGCGCGCGAGGGTGCAGTCGCTGTGACAGTGACACTCACACCCGCGCGTCTTGCCGACGTTGATACACACGCGGCGAGCACAGCGACTGAAAGCATAAGCACGATAACTGAAGACTGGTTAGGGCATCCCGTGCTCAACATCGGGCAACACCTCCATCAACAGGTCAGGTGCAGCGCCGCTACCACTCGTTTCCTGGCGCGCAGCCGGTTGTACGTTTTGCACGCGCGCTCCGTCGGCTCTGCAACCACCTCAATCCCCGCCTCATGCAACTCATGGCACGTCTCGTAGGGCACATCCATCTGCGCCGCGCTTCCCTGCCCGATCACCAGAATGTCGGGCGGCGCTTGCAGCACATCCCAAATATCCTCTGGCGCAAGCGAATGCCCTTCCTCGCGCCGCCAGTGACCGTCTACACGAGTGGGATAGATGATCACGTCATTCGAGTAATGTTTGCCGTCAATGACGATCTCGCCAAAGTGGTAACTTTCGATCCTGGGGACTGCCATCAATCACCTCCCCACACACCCGCGATGGGCCGCCTACACTGCGGACACTGTCCCTGTCGCACTGCGTTCAGCAACACGTCAAAGCCGAGCCGGCGCACCAGCAGTCCGCCACACGCAGGGCAATACGTGTTGTCGTAGCGATGGCCGGGCACATTGCCCGTATAGACAAACTCCAGTCCCGCCTCCCGACCCATCTGCCACGCGCGCTCCAGCGTCCGAACCGGCGTGGGCGGTGCGGTGAACTGGTAGGCTGGACGGTAAGCCGTAACATGCCAGGGCACATCCGCTCCCAGGTCGGTCACAAGATGCTGGGCGATGCCACGCAGGGCTGCTTCCGCATCGTTCACCCCAGGAACGACCAGCGTCGTGATCTCGACATGCACACCGCGTAAGCGCGCGAGCTTGCTTGCCGCCCACACCTTGTCTACGTCAATCCCTTTGCAGTATTTCTTGACTGCGGCTGCGTCCCCTTTCACATCCACGTTCATCGCGTCCAGGCCGGCCTCCATCAGCAATGACAACGCTTCAGACGTCATGTACCCATTGGTCACATACGTGTTGTATAGGCCGCGCTGGCGCGCCAGGCGAAACACCTCCAGCGACCATTCGAGCGAGAGCGTCGGCTCGTTGAACGAAATGGATGTGCCCCGACAGCCGCGGCTTTCGGCCTCGTCCACGAATTGCTCCGGCGAGAGGTGCTGCCCCTGACCGGATGGCGGTGTTTTGCTAATGTCCCAGTTCTGGCACCACGGACAGCCAAAGTTGCACGACCAACTGCCGGCGGTGAGGGTGAGACTCCCGGGGTAGAAATGATAGAACGGCTTTTTCTCAATCGGGTTCACGGCCAGCGAGGACACTGCGCCGTAAATCAGCGTAACCAGTTTCCCGCCTGTGTTCTCTCGTGTGCGGCACCAGCCCAGGCCACCGGGGACAATCACGCAGCGCCGCTCGCAGACGTTGCAGCGGATTTTCCCGTTCAGCCTCTCTTGCAAGAGCGACGCGCGGATAAACTGCTCTTTCATCTCACCACTCTTCCCATCCCAGCAAATGCCGGTTCCCCACGCGCACGTTGACGAGTCCCGCCGCGCGCGCGGCGGCCTCCGCTTCCTCTGCGTGGCGCACCGAGGTGCACGGCAAATCGGACAGACAAAAGTGCGGCGCAAAGGCCAGGAGCGCATAGGGAATCTGCGGATCGAGCGCCGCGATGAACTGCGCGATCTGGCCCACCTGCCGAGCGTCTACGTATCCCGGCACCAGGAGAGTGCTGGCGAGGACGAGCGGCAACTGTGGACGCTCGTTATATCGTCGAGCCGCCCGCGTGAAATTGTCCAGTGTCCGCCGATTCGAAATACCGGTCAAGGTGATGTGCAATCCCTCGTCAAATGCTTTCAAGTCGAACTTGATGCATCCGCCCGTGTCGAGTGAATACCGCACAGCCGCATCGAGCAGTTTGGGATGCAGCGTGCCGTTGGTCTCCCAGCACACGCGCACCCCGCGCTCTGCCAACTACCTGGAGGCCGCGAGCGCGTGCGGCATCTGCGAGGCCGGATCGCCGCCAAAGTAGCAGACGCAAAAGGTGCGCGAGTTCGCCGCCTCCGCCAATTCGCGCGCGCTGATGGTTTCATTCTTCGTCGGCGACACCTGCCGGAAATCCCAGTTCTGGCAGAACAGGCAATTCGCGGTGCAACTGGCGTAAAAGACCGCCAGGTTGTGACCGCCCCGATGTTGGCTCCCCTCGCACACCCAATCCGCCACGCAGTTGGTCGGCATCGGATCGCGATACCAATGCAATAGGCCGCGCTCCGTTCATCACGCTTGCTCTTCTGTGATTATTCTACTCTTGCCGCGCCTAAACTTCAACCCCTACCGGCCATGTCATCCGAGAGCGTCGAGTGGGAAGCGCATGTCCTATGGTAAAATGGCTTCATCGCACTAAAGTCGCTTGCCCATAGGCACTGTTCGCGACCTATGCCGCACCAGGGAGAATATGGCTTTGTCCGAATCTTTCGACACCCCGACGCTTGCCCGGCTTGTGTCGGCTCATGCTGACGCTGGCCCGGATTCGTTGCGTTTCACACCGATTCGCACGGGTAAGCACAACACATCTTACTGGGTAGACTGCGACCGGGGCCGCTTCGTGCTACGCGTCGCCCCGCCTGACGATGCGGGATTTCTGTTTTACGAGCGTTTGATGATGCGACAGGAACCACGCCTGCATCATCTCATCCGAGCGACCACGGCGGTTCCAGTCGCTGAAGTGATTGGACACGACTTTAGCCGGACACTCATTGACCGCGACTATCTGGTGATGACGGCTTTACCTGGCACCCCACTCAGCGATGCATCAGGGCTGACCCAGGCCCGCCTCAATCGGGCCTTGCATCAAGTCGGCGAACACCTGCGACAACTCCACGCCCTTACTGCTGTCAAACAATTGGGAGTCGAAGCTTACGGTTATCTCGGCGAGCATCACCCGATGGAACCGCAGCCAACCTGGGCCGCGGCCTTCCACGTCATGTGGAACAAGCTGCTGGACGACGTGGTCGCATGTGGCTGCTACACAACCCAGGAGGCTCAGGGGATGCGAGACCTGCTCAACCTGTACATCGAATTGTTTGACCGTCCGGTGATTCCGTGCCTGCTGCACATGGACGTGTGGAGCCAGAACATTTTGATTGACGACGCCGGCAACGTGACGGGTTTAGTGGATTTCGACCGGGCGTTGTGGGGCGACGTGGAGATCGAATTCGCCGTGCTGGATTATTGCGGCATCAGCGAGCCGGCTTTCTGGGAAGGCTATGGAACGCCACACGACACATCGCCGGAGGCCATGCTTCGCCGCCAGCTCTATCTGCTCTACGAACTGCAAAAGTACATGCCGATTCGCATCTGGCGGCGAAACGATCCGGCGGGCGCCAAGCGTTACAAGCAGCAGAGCCTCGCGCTGGGCGTACAGCTTCTTTCAGGTCACGTGTAGGATTTGTCGGCTTGATGGGGTGAGACGAGTGCATTCCATTGCTAACACAATGGAAAGGAATCTGCTTTTCAATGACGTAATAGCTGACCTCTCCCGCGTTGCCGCCGTCAAAGCGCGCACCTGCAATCGGCCCGCAAGCCGCTGGGAGGGTCCGACATGAACAAGGCTGGCATACGCATCTGGACAGCCCGGAGGGCGGGGACTATAATGACGCTGTTCCTCGAGCACTCGACGAAAGGATCTCCCATGAACAAACGCGATGTAATTCTCGGACTGGCAGATGCCAGCCGATCCCTGCCCTATGTTCCGGCAGCCTTTTTCCTCCACTTTCCGGCCGCCTTCCATTTCGGACAGGCGGCGGTGGACAAGCATCTCGAGTATTTTCGGTACATCGGGATGGATTTCGTCAAGATTCAGTATGAACGCACTTTTCCATCCCAGCCTCAGATCCAGACTCCAGCGGATTGGGCCAGGATGCCGCGCTACGAGCGCGATTTCTTCGAGGGGCAGTTGGAAGCGGTCAAAGGACTGGTTCAGGCGGTCGGCCACGAGGCGGCGATCGTCATGACCCTGTATTCGCCCTTCATGTGCGCCGGGCATGCCACCAGTCAGGCGCTCGTCGCCGAGCATCTCAACCGCGAGCCGGAGAAGGTTCGTAAAGGGCTGGAGATCATTACCGACAGCTTGCTCGGGTTTGTCCGAGAATGTATCCGGTTGGGCGTGGATGGGTTCTACACCTCGACGCAGGGCGGTGAAGCCGGCCGGTTTACTGAGGCACGTGTTTTCGAAGAGTACATCAAGCCCTTTGACCTGGTGTTGATGGAAGAGGCCAATCGCGCCTGTCCGTTCAATATCCTGCATGTGTGCGACTACCAGCTCGACTATACAGACTTTGCACCGTTCCTGGATTATCCGGGGACCGTCGTCAACAGCCCATTGAAGCTGGGCACGCGCCGGTTGACGCCCAAGGAAGCGTCCGAGTTGTTCAAACGGCCTTACATGGGCGGGCTAGACCGCAAGGGCATCCTCGCGAGCGGTACCCCGGAGCAAATCCGGCAGGCCGTCCATGCCGTGATCGAGCAAGCTCCTCCTCGCTTCATCCTGGGGGCGGATTGCACCGTGCCCGGCGAAATACCCTGGGATAACCTCAAGGTTGCGATAGAGGCCGCACACACTTATCCCAGGTCGGCGGGGGCCTGAGGTCCGTCGGCGGTTACATCGAAGTCGCGAGTTGGTAACATCACCGCCCATAGCTCTTGTGGTGAGAGTTCTCTGGAGATCAGACGAAACAGTCATCAGCGGTACGGATTTGTTCACCCCAGGCGTATGCCACGTATGCCAGTTGAGCTGGGCACGTCGGAGACAGGCGAACTATTGTGGACATAAGTCTTCAGGCGGGCTCCCTATGAGCAAGACACCAATAACATGGAGTGTGTGAGACTATGAGTCGTCCTCTCTGGTTGGTCCAACTCATCAAAAAGACATTTCCAGGTCGCTTTCTCGCCGCCAGGGCGACCCAGCTGCCCGTCGTCGGAAGCATGATTGACCACATGCTCTTCGAGGGCGACGATCTCATCTATTTGCCCAAGGACAAATCCATCAAGATAGACCGGCCTATCGCCCCACAAACTGAGATGGTACTGCCCTCGCAAGTGGTTGAGCATTTCATCGAGCAAGCCAATTACCATTGGATCATGAATACCTGCATCTGCCGCGACTCGAGAAAATGTCATGACTATCCCATTGACTTGGGCTGTCTCTTTCTTGGTAATGCGGCGATGGGCATCAACCCGAAACTTGGCCGCCATGTGACCAAAGAAGAGGCACTGGAACACGTGCGGCGTTGCCGTGAGGCCGGCCTTGTCCACTTGATTGGCCGCAACAAGCTGGATACCGTTTGGCTCGGCGTTGGCCCGGGCACCAAGCTGATGACCATTTGCAACTGCTGCCCATGCTGTTGTCTCTGGCGGGTGCTGCCCTACGTCTCCTCCCAGATTGGCTCCAAGGTCACACGGATGCCTGGCGTGTCGGTCACGGTGACCGACCGATGTATCGGTTGTGGCACGTGCACTGAGGCGGTGTGTTTCGTGCATGCCATCCATCTTGTGGACGATCATGCTGTCATCAATGATGCGTGCCGAGGCTGCGGCCGTTGCGTGGATATCTGCCCTCAGGATGCCATTGAGATCTCTATCGAGTATGATCAGTTTGTTGATAGATCAATCGCCCGTATTGCCCCTTTAGTAGATCTGTCCTGAACAAGATTCCATTGATGCTGTCCGAAAACGGTAGGGATAACTCAAATGGAGAGTTTCCGGGGTGTTGCAGTCGGTTGACTGCGTTACGGCGAGGGCGGAGCGGGCGACGAAGGCGGATTTTGCCTTGTGGAGTTATGCGCTGCACGCCTCGCCTGCAGCCTCATCCCATGTTTCCCGCCTTTCTCCGATGCTCGACCTCAGTCAGTCTCTCCTGCGAGGGACCGCCAGAGTGCGGGTTAGCCAGCCACCGCCGCGACCTGATCTGGGCGCAAGCGGAACATCAAGAGTTCATTCCACGACCAGGCGTGGTTGGTCAATCCGGCCGAGCAGGCGGGCGTGGTCTTGAGCGACATGTGTTCGCGGACGAGGTTGTAGTAGTAGACCAGCTAAGCATTGAGGAGGAGTTAGAGGTGGCGCTTGGACTTGGCAATACAGAGAGTGCGACGGGTCAAGGCGGCGAGGGCGTGACGTCGGCCCAAAGGCGGCGTGACGATTGACGCCGGCGACTTGCTCGACCTGCCCGGCGAATGTGATTGACTCGGCACACCAAAAGAAGTACAATGTAGTCACATCAAGAACCACTTACGGAGGTGAACCGTGCGAGAAATCGGTGTGCGCGAGCTAAAAGTCAAAGCCTCGGAAATCATGCGCAGCGTACGCAAGCGGCG